>Ga0209503_10000191_pt1 | contig 42853 bp, 67 predicted proteins | sample SouAtlMetagenome_2_FD_187448 | JGI IMG/M metagenome (GOLD analysis project Ga0209503, IMG submission 187448) | Marine eukaryotic phytoplankton communities from Atlantic Ocean - South Atlantic ANT15 Metagenome (SPAdes) (version 2) | ecosystem: Environmental > Aquatic > Marine > Oceanic | place...
AACTTCTGCTTTCTTATCTTCGCCATTTGATTTCATAGTTTTAAGTTCTCTTTTGAGTTGAACTTTCTTCTGAATCATACCGATAACTTCATCGGGTTTAAAGTTCTTATTCATAATCTTTTATTTAGGCGACATTAAAAACCGTTTCTTTATATTCTTCTAAGTTCATAGTTTTCATATCCCAATTGTATTCTTTTCTAACCATTGCAAGGTTTGAGTAAGTAGTCTTTCCGCCCTTAGACCAAGCTTGTATATGAGCGGCATGGGCATCTTCCCATGTGAGTGGTTTACCATCAATAGCACACTTATGACCTTGTTCTATTAATTTTTTTTCTTTGAGTATAGGTTTAAAATCTCTTTCTCTATTTTCTGTTATGAAGAATTCTTCTACATCTAATACATCTGTTATAAACTTTACACATTGTCTTTGTTTCTCTTCGTGTTGGTATTCAGTAGTATAACTCTTGAAGGCTTCAGCAATCGTGACCTCATTAGACTCATATTCGAAATCAACTAATTTAGCATACTTTCTTTCTGATTCATCCATTGATTTATCTGACCAATAATCAACCCAAACTTCTCTAAACTTTTGGTAAAATGTCATAGGGTCTTCTAAATACCAGTTAGGATAAAATTCATCCATGTAGAAGTAAAAGTTTGCAAGAACATTCATCTCACCCTTAGGAAGACTTTGATGTTTAGAACTTGTGCCACCATATCTAGCTTTTGCCATCTTTAATAAGAAGTCTAATACTTTATCTAGTTTGGCTTTTAATTTTACAATATCAACTTCTTCATCTAAAAACATTTCTGTCAATTGTTCATAAGTTCTAGAACCGATTGTGCCACCATATCTAGCTTTTGCCATCTTTAACAAGAAGTCTAATACTTTATCTAGTTTGGCTTTTAATTTTACAATATCAACTTCTTCATCTAAAAACATTTCTGTCAATTGTTCATAAGTTCTAGAACCGATTGTGCCACCTTTATAAACTCTGTATAAAACTCTACTTACAAATTCTTCTAAATTTAATCTCATATTATTATCTGATAGATACTTGTAGTTGTTTTCAGTTGATGTAAGTTCAAATAATTCATGTGGCGTGGTGACATCACCATTCGCTGAAATCTTTCTTACTGTTTCTCTAACTAAAGAAGCGATTTTACTATCACCAAAAGAGTTTAGTGTTTCTTGATTATTAACATCTGTTGTTTCGTTGATACTTCTAAAAATATATCCTTTCAAAAAGTTAGGTAAAGGGTCATAGATTGTAAAAGATAAAGTGTAGTTATCAAATTTCTTTTTAAGGTCTGATGGTAATTGACTATAAAGCATACCATTCCATTCAAACTCATCATTCATGAATTGATATATGGCTCTCTTTCTGTGACCACCATCAAGACTTTCATAGATAAACAATCTATGAGCACCGTCAACAAGTTTAACAAGAGTAATTTGTTGTATGTCTATACCAATCATAATACTGTTTATGATAGCAACACTCTTAGGACAACCTACTCCTGCTTCAACTGGAGGTCTTTGATGTAGAGGATTACAATTTATTTCTTCATAGAATAAATCATAATAATCTCTAAGAGTTATCTCTGGTTTCTTTATAGCTTTTAAATTATAATCTTTTAAATTTTCTAGTGTCATATGTTACCTATTATACTATATTCACCGCACCTCATCAAGGGGTTTCTTTAGATTTCATCCAAGCAGCAAGAACTTCTCTTGCCTCAAACTTGTTGATTTCAAAAACATCTACTAAGACAGGATCTGCACCAAACATATTAATTTGACCAGACTCTCTTAGTGAATCTAAAAACTCGAACATATCTTCCATTAAAAGTCTCCTTCTGCGACTTGAACTACAGTAAAACCTTTATCTCTCCACATGTCGACAACTTTCTGCCTATCATCGAAGATTAAATCAATCTTACCACCCATATCAATGAACTTATCTGCAAGAGCAGACTTGAACTCATCATCAGGTGTAAAGTCATCATTAGGTCTTAAAAAGACTCCTTTGTGACCATCACCAATCCATTGACTAATTTGTTTCTCAGTAATTTCTCTTTCTGATTCGTTTCTTGCACTAAAGAAAGCAACTTCATCACCTTGTGCAATAAATCTTTTTGCAATATCGCAAACCCATTGAACAGGAGTATCATCTACTGTTGCCAATCTAAAGTTTTTCCAATCTTTGTTATCACCATTTACAAGATGTCTTCTATGTTCGACATCAGCGATAGTGCCATCTACATCAAAAATTATTGTTTTCTTATCTCTCATAATTCTATCCTACTAAAAAAGTAGGGTCGCTGTCAACCCTTTACGGTGTAAAATCTGGTTCTCCTCTATTGTAATTTACTTCAATCTTCTCTGCATTTTCTTTGCAAAGTTCTTCAAAGGTGCCTTCGAAGTCAACATCTGACTCAGTGTGTAAATACACTTTATCAATCTCAGTGATATAGTCGAATGAACCACTAAGACCATTGTATCTGTTTACATGTTTCATGACCTCAGCAGCCACTGATGCCTCAGTCACACTAGGAACTTCATAGTAATCATGCACGCCTTCACCATATGCATCTTTCTCAAATATCTCTTTTGAGATTGTAGCACCAACCACATAAGTAGAACCACCTTTGAACTTATGGAAGTTATCTCCATACTCTTCAAGGTTTTGGGTGTGTATTACATATTGAAAATTCATAGTGTCTCCTTTATTTGAATCTTTTTTCATACTGTTAGTATACAAAAAAGTGAGACCTATTGTCAACCTTTACGGAAAGTATTTGGCGTTTCCTCTAAGTGCGAAGTATAGACCACCAACATATAGACTGACATGTAGATAGTCTTTATAGATTACATCCCATAGACTGGCAGGACTTAGAATCCATATAACACCTGTTGCGATACAAGTCATAGTGATACCACTGAATCGTGTCACTAAGTCTCCTAATTCTTCTGTGAACCATCTAAAGTTAGGAGAGTATCTGCCTATTCTTGCAACAAAGAAATGTTTAGCATGCCAAGGTATTAGACCTAATACGCCACCTGCGATTAGACCTACAGCGGCACCTATTTCACCCCATGTCACGAACCACCATACAATATATGGCAAACCCCATGCCTCTGCTACTGCACCATCTACAGGCAGTTTGCTGAGTCCTTGTTGCATAAACATTGCTGATAAAGGTATTCTTAAAAAGAATGTTGCGATAGGGGCTGATATTTTTGGTAGTAAATTCATTATCCGAAGTCCGTTGCTGTATGTTCAAATGACCAATAATGATTATTGGTATCAGGATAGTATTCGCCTTTATTGAAACCCCATTTGGTCATAATGCCTTCAGCGGCAGTATTACCCTTTTGAGTAAAGGCGTATATTCTTGGGTGATATGTTGTTGCATGTGGCATGATTAAATCCATTACACCTTGTTCTCTGTAATCTACATGTGTGCATACATCTATTGCAAGACACCAGACATCTGGTTCTTCTTCATGAGGATTGACCTTTAGAGTTGCCATCCAATATCCTACTACAAGATTGCCATCACAAACTACGAAAGAATCTGATAAGTTTTTACATATAAACTTCCATGTTTCTAAGTTGAATAGTTTAGACTCTGGTTCAGTGTGATTAGAGTGCTGAACATTCCAACAATCACTGTAGTCTTGTGGTTGCATTTTTCTTACTGTTAATCGCATATTCTATCTAATTCTTCGTAGTCATGTTCGCCATGAACTTCGATTGTAAATGTATCTTCTTCTTTGTTGTGGGTCACAACATGCACGAACTCATAGTTTGCCTCTTCTAATTGTGCAACCTTTTGAGTAAAATCTCTGTAGTCATCTCTCGATAGAGTGACCTTTTGTCTACTTGAAATCATCTTCCAACATCTCCTAAATACTTTTGTTTACACTCTTCCCATGTCATACCTATTATGTCATCATAGAAAAGTGTCTCAGTTAAATTCTGTCTTTCTGCGTTCATGAGATTATTAATTCTCTTGGCGGCATACTTCTCTTTCCACAATTGAGTGAGTGCCTCTACTGAACCATCAAATGATTTTACTAGTTTACTCTCATCTATTTCACCTCTTAGAAACTCTCTAGAGTTATTATAGAATGTAGAATAGTAGATACCTCTTTGATGGTCACTCTTCTGCAACTCTTTTGGTATCTTCAATTGTGAATACATAAATTGTCTCATACGATTTCTATGGTCTCTCTTTAGAGTCTGACCATTCTCTCTCTTTGCAACATATAATAAAAAGTATCTCTCATTGAAATGGTGTTCTGCATAATCAAGCATTGCTCTCTCAGTGTTCTTTGTCATTTCAAATGATAGTGAACCTTGACTATAACCCATTTTCTTCCAATGTTTGAGTCTATCGTATTGTGATAGACCACCTGTTTTAGATTTACCATAGAGTGATGTTGTAGTCATACCAACTAACTTATCACCATAGTTTTCTTCCCATTGTTTCTGTATCTCATCTGCACAACATAAGAGTGCCATGAGTTTACCACCTGTGTAATTGAAACCAAGTGGTTGTGTTGGTAAGATACTTGAACCAATTGCACTGTTGTTTAGTTTACCACTATTCGTTTTATATTCTCTATCCCAACCAATGTAATTATCTCTAGGTGTTAAATCGATAAAGTCACCTGTAATACATATGACACCTAGATACTTACCTGTGACTTTATCTCTGACTATGTAATGTAGATTTCTCCCAATGTTAGATGAGTTCTTTTGTGAGTGAGTCATTGTTCTAAGACAATTCCATTTCTCTGTAAGAGAACCAGCAGACTGCCTATCTTTTTCTGAGTCTGTATATATCAACTCTGGTTCTAGTTTTTCAAAGTCTTCATATGAATTAGGAAACCATATGTTGTTTTTAGTTTCTGTAATTAGTTTCAAATGGTCTTCATTGACAAAGTTTGTTTCTTCACCATATAAAGTCTGAACTGTTTGTGATGGATATTTTAAATGTATCTCTTGATACTTCTGATATAAGGTGTATTCTGCTACACCCATTTTAGAAACGAATGATAAATCTTTTATGATTGCATCTCTCAAAGTTTTTTCAGATACAACTTCTTTATCAGTTCTGTTTGCCTGATACTCATCGAATTGTTTCTGAACAAATGGTTCCATTATTTCCAACCTTGAAACTTATCTCTGCCTCTGTCTGCTACAGGTATATCATCATCAATCAAAGTATCACCCTCAATCAATTCTTCTTGTGCCTCTTGTTCGACATCATACAGTTTCATTCTACTTCTATCGATACCAATAACAAACCTTTTGAATATGGTTGGGTCATTGTATCTGTTCTTCAATTGTTTAACTACTAACTGGTCTAAGTCTTCAAGTTCTTCTGATGTAATCAGTGCGAACATCAAGTCAGCAGTTGCAGGTAAACCAAAAGATTCAGAAGTGTCTTCGAGTCCAATATCTGTGGAACCATAGCCACTTCTGGTCGTTTGTGTTGCACTCACAATAGGCAAGTCATGTTCGACTGCAAGACCACGAAGTTCTTCTGCAATACTCTTTACTAATGTATAAGAGTTTGCACCAGCGCCTGGTCTGATTCTTTGTGATGCACAAATGTTTAAGTAATCAACAAAGATAATATCTGGTTGAAAATCTTTCTTGATTGATAGTTCTTGTAAGACATGTCTAAAGTGACCAACATGAGCAGATGCAGTTGGATATTCTTTGATAATTAGTTTGCCTTTTGTTTTGTTTTTGAGTCTGCCAATCTTTTTGCCATAGTCTTTCTTAGATATGTCTGGCAGTTCTTTCATTGGTATATTCAGAACATTGGCATCGATTCTCTCTGCGATTCTTTCTTCTGACATTTCAAGTGTGATGTATAATACATTCTTGTTCTGCATCAAGGCACTAGATGCCATGTGACACATGAACAATGACTTACCAACACCTGTGCCTGCAAGACAAATGTTTAGAGTCTTGTTAGGCAGACCACCTTTTGTAATCTTGTTGAAGTATTCTAAATCGAATGGCAGTTTCTCTTCTTCTGTTGTGTAGAAGTCATATCTTTTCTCTGCATCTTCAATCTGGTCATGACCAATGTTTGAATCAAAGGACACGGAAAGTGCATCTTTTAGTAATTCTGGTATTTCGCCTGTTGACCTTTGAGATTTTTTGTCTAAGACTTCAATAGAATCCATGACTGCAATATAGATTGCTCTATCTTTGCACCACTGTTCTGTTTCGTCTGTTAACCAATCTAAAGGTGTTTCATCTTTTGGCAGTGTCTTTAATAACTCTTTACTATTCTTGATAACTTGTTCTGGTTGACCAGTTAAGTTTTCAAGATTTATGAGAAGTGCTTCAAGAGTTGGAGACTTACTATACTTGTCGAAATAATGTGTAATCTCTTTGTATAGTAATTGCTCTGATGAGTCAGCAAAGTATTCAGATTTAAGAAAAGGAATTACTTTCCGTGTAAACTGTTCACTCTGTATCAGATTCTTGATTATCGTCTGTTCTATTCTCGTTGTTTCCATATTTAAAATACTGATTGCATACTGTTTCTAATCTTTCCATTACTTCATCGGTGAAGTATTTCTCTGGATTATTGTTAATTGTTTTACCAAATTCTGTTTTGCCATTTGGTAATTTAACTCTAGTTGAAGATTTTTCAAAAACTCCACTTGCAAGAGCCAAGTCTAAGAGACCATAATATCTGTCGAGACCTTTATCATATGTCAATCTGACATCGACCATTCTGTTCTCAACTGTCAATCTACTCTTAGCGTTCTTACAGTGTATAATATTTCCTACGATTTCACTACCCTCTTTTTCTTTTCTTTTTGAAAGATAGATTATTGAAGAGGCGGCATACTTCAAACCTGAACCACCACCCATTTCTTTTTGTGGGAACATAGAACCAATCACATCATAAGTATGATTAGTCACTATCATAGGAACTTTTGCACGACCAAGTTTAAGAGTCAACACTCTAAATGCACCCTTTGTAATTTGGGCACGAGTCATGTCTTTAGTTTCTTTTCCTTCAGCAGTATCTTCGATTTCTTTTGTTGTAGATAACATACCAAGTGAATCTAAACAGAACATCATTGGTGGTCTGTCATCTTCTGGTGTTTCTAAATATCTATCGAGAATATTGATTGCCTGATTTCTGAATTGTTGAACTGTTATTACAGGCACAATAACAACTCTTGATGCATCTATTCCTCTCTCTTCAATCATATCTTTTGTGATTGCTGATTCTGATTCGAAATAGATTACGGCAGCTTCAGGATTATCTTCTAAGAATTGTTTACACATTCCCAATGCAAAGAAAGTTTTACCTGTTGCTGATTCACCTGCGATTGCAGTGATTTTGTTTTTAGGTAGACCACCATATAGTGACCCACTTAATAATGCATTGAAGACATAAGAACCACTATCTATAAATGAGTCTACATCTCCTGCAGCTACGCCATCAGAAACTATACCTGCGTATTCATTACCTGATGCTTTTACTAAGTCTTTAATAAATGACATATTTCACTTCTCCATAATATATAATTTTTCATATACTGTATATCAGTATACTATTTGTTTTCTAGTTTGTCTAGTGACTTTTCTAATTCTGTTTTGTATTCAACATCGCACTTCTCATACTCCCACCTGGCCTTCAACATCTCTAGTATAACTTTCATTTGTGTTTCTAGATGAATGATATAACCAAAAATGATAGTTATCATTCCAATGTAGAATAAGTCCATTATGTGTATGGTCATACTTCTAACTCTTGTTGTGTCTCTAAGACTACTACACCTTGTTCAATAAGAATCTCTCTGTTCGCCATGTGTTGTGCATCAACATCATCTTTGTTTCCACCTGTGTATGCAACTGCATGATGTTCATCAATCATCTGTTGATTGATTGAATACAATGAATCACCTAAAAATAATTCACCTAGTATTCTTCCAAACTTACCTTTGTCATGTGATACCAATTCAATACTATCACTTTCTAAAATACCTTTTAGATGTGCCTTTGATGCTTTACCAAATTTCTTTTCTACTAAGTCTCTTGTTCGGCTCTCAGGTGTATCGATGCCCAACATTCTTACTCTTTGTTTTTTATATGACATACCGAAACCTAAATCGATATCCACATCTACAGTATCTCCGTCCACGACTTTGACTACTTTTACTTTATATCTATACATAATAGTTGTGTTGCCTATGCTCCTTCTTTTTCTCCCAATCTTCAATTGCTTTCTTGATAGAATCTTCTGCAAGAACTGAACAATGTAATTTGATTGGTGGCAATTCAAGTGCTTGTGCGATATCCTTATCTTTGACTTGTTTTGCCTCGTCTATTGTTTTACCTCTAAGCATATCAACAAACAATGTAGAAGATGCAATTGCACTCCCACAACCATAAGTCTTAAACTTAACATCAACAATTTTTTCATCGTCATCAAGTTTAATTTGTAATTTCATAACATCACCACATGCAGGAGCGCCTGTCATTCCTGTTGCGACCATTGGGTCTTTGGGGTCGAATCGTCCTACTGAGTGTGCTTCTGGATTATTCAAGACAGACTCAAATCTGTCTACTACTTTTTTACTGTATGCCATACTGTTATTTATGCAAAGAATGTATCTAGAGATGCGACAGGTTCAACATTCCAATTGATTAGTTGAACAATGTTTTTGAGTGGTTCAACAAACGATTTATCAAACTGCATATCATAATCTACGAAACGATGTAAGTCAAACTCTTTTGGTAATGAGTTAGTAAATGATATAACATTTTCGTTGATAGGGTTTGGTGTAGTTAGATATGTGAAATGTATCTTCTCACCATTCATGATAGGTTCATATCTTTTATCTAGATTCATTTCTTTGAGTCTATGATTGTAAAGTAAAGACCCACGAACATGAATTGGTGTGCCTTTAGAATAGATATGTGTAGAGTCTGCATACTGAATCATACCTTTACACCCTCTAGGGAATGCAACATCTTCTGGCGGTAGTTGTCTGAACTCTTTACGAGATGTCTCTACGAAGTCCCATAGTTCTTGTTCTGTTCCTCTCATGACAATCTCTAGACCTTTCTCTAGTCTTCGTCTGACCCATAGAGGTGTAGATGACTTTGCAGTCTCGATACCCATGAGTTTGAGTTTAGGTTCTTCTAGTCTTACACCCTCGTTGTCATAAACATTTAGAATGTATCTTTTCTTTGCAGTCCAGATACCTTTGTCTGCAATAACTTCTCGACCCATTTCCATTTTCTGTTGAAATGCATTTACATAATCTGCAAGTTCTTCGAAACCCTCATCAAGAACATCTTCAATCTTAGACTCTGCCTTAGATAAGAAGTCGATGATTTTGTTTCTATCTGTTTCATCAGGCATAACTGTATTCACAAACTTATCCATTGTAAGATAGATTGAATCAGTATCAATTGCGATTACATAATCTTCATTGTCTGTTTTAAGTATCTGATTTAGATATCGATTGACTATCTTCTCTGACCATTTGATTACTAACTGACCTGAGTATGTGATTGCCTCTGCAAGATTTGGGTCAAAGAAAGCAAACCACTGATTCGCCATAGAACCATATGCTGAGTTCAATGCAATCTTTCTTACTTGTTGATTGTTGTATGCCCTTTTGATAAGTGTTGAAAGTTCTTTGAGTCTCTTCGCATCAGTAGTCTTTTCTTTTTCTTTCTGATACTCAATCATCTTTTTCTTCCATGCCTTTCTCTCATCATACATGACTTCCATAATCTCAGGAAAGAAACCTTGTTTGTCACGAGAGAACATTACACCATTTGGTGCAACACATGTATTCAGTTTCTTACAAATAGATAAGTCACTCTTCATGTTCAACATAGAATCTACAGTGACATCTTGTTTCTGACCTTTAATCATTTTCTCTGGCGAAATGTTCCACTGCATAATCAAGTGAGGATATAGAGAGTTCAAGTCAAATGACATGACCCAATTATGACCACCAACGATTGGTTCTTTTACATATGCACCTGCAATTTGATGTGTCTTAGTTTCATGTTTCTTTTGTGGTGGTGTTTGAACTCCTTGTTCTTTCAAGAAGTTGTAGATGATAGTTTCCCAATACTTCACCATGCCGAATGTGTCAATGTAATTACACTTGGCATCATATGCCATTGCCTGAGTCAAGTCTAAGAAACCTAGTTTGTCTTCTAGTTCTTCTACGAGAACAACATCACGAACATTGTATTCAAGATACTTTGCATAGTTGTTCTTGTATAATGTATGAAGTGAACCATACTCTGAGTAATCTAGTTTCTTTTTACCTAGTTCAAAGTGTGCGATGTAATCTAGTTTGTATGATTCTTGATTATGAAATGTAGACCTTTTGTATAGTTCTAGATAGTCAACTATATTGACACCACTCAAATCAAATACTTGATTCTTCTGATAACCAAAGTTAGTAAACTCACGAACACTTGACATACCCCATGGTGATAATTTTTTGTGAGTGTCTTCGCCAAATAATCTGTCTAGACGATTACAAAGATATGTGATATCAAAGTGGTTTACATTCCAACCAGTGACAATATCAAACCATTGTTCTCGCCAATACTTTACGAACTTCATCAATAAGTCTTGTTCATTCTCACACTCATAATAGATGACATCTGATTCTGTTTGCCATGGACCAATACCAAATACAACACACTTCTGACCAAATGGTTTGATTGATATTGCATTTACTTTCTCGATTGCCTGCATTGGTTCTGGAAAACCATTCTCTGATTCACACTCGATATCAAGTGTTGCAATCTTAATTAGACTAGGGTCAAATTCTATCTTGCCTGGAAATTTATCTGATATGTAAGTGTAGATGTATCTATCATAACCATGAACTTCTAGACCATCTATGTTAGAATACTTTTCTTTGAACTTACGAGCGCCACCCATTGAGTTGAGATTGACAACTTCAAGTGGTCGACCATCGAGTGCCTTGTAAGGCGATGTGCCTTTCTTCGATGGTATATAATGATTTGGTCTATAAGATATAGAAAGTTTTTGTTTCTTTCCGTTTTGATAACCTGTGACTAGAATTTTGTCACGAGACCGGCATACATTTGTGTAAAAATCCATACTGTAATTATACTACAATAGGGACTATTCTGTCAATGTTCTTTTGCCTTCGAAATCGAAATGTTTTTTGATTACAGACTTAATTTCTTCCCAATGACCTATCTTGTTTAGTTCATCTTCAACTGTCTGCATAGTATCAGGATGGTCTGCTACGCCTGATGCGTTCTTTGTTAATATATCAATGTTGACTTTATGTTTCTCAATCATTGCATCTGCTTGTGCTAATTGTGCCATTAACACTCTGTTTTGAAAATCTACCATATTACTTCCTCACTTGTCCTCTAATCGAGTTATTTCCTGTTGCAATTTTAAAATTAGTTTCGAGTTGCGGCTTCGCCTCAAATACTGTCTGTATAAGGCCTTTTTTGATAGTGAAGTGGTATTCTTTGGCAAAAGGAATCCATGGCGCCATATTCGTTTCCATGTTTCCATCTTTTACCTCCGATATACAAATGTGGGCATCTTCGATACGATAATCTCCGTTCCAAAGTTTCTTTACCCAACCTATTAAAACTTCACCTGTGTCTAGGCGAATACACTTAACTCTCACAACCCAGGACCAACTCTTGTAATTCTTTACTTCTGCGACCCACTTGACCATACCAACGACTATCTTCCATTTGTCTAGACATTTCTTCCCAATCTCTGACTGAACATGCATACAACATGTTTCTGAATTTGCCTAAACGATTTGCACCTAGATTGAAACACATATTAACTAATACATGTTGTATATCTTCTGGCATTTCTTCAAAGATAATATTATTCTTATCACAAACATGTATTGTTTCATCTACATGTTTATCAAAATCTGCATCATAGTATCTGTCTACTACTTCTTGTGAGACTGGTGTGCCTGCTGGTTCACCAAACTCTTCGTCATCTTCTCTAATTAGATGACCAACCCCTAAGGTTAGATACCCTAGTGAGTCTTCATAAATTTCTAAGACTTCGCCCTCGTGTCTCTTAATTTGTTCTTTCAATAATTCTATATTCATAGTTGTCTATACTCTCCTGTATCCTCTAAAGGATGATGTTTAGTTGGGTCGAAGTTTGGTGTATACTCTTCATTTGGTGAGTCTTCTCTTCCTTCTTCATTTGTATCTATATCTATACTAGCGTGTTGTGCCACTATAGCTGCAACCTTATTATTATAATCAGTTTCATCTGTATATTCTATCATGATGTAATGTTCTACACCAGTGACAGATTCTATAAACTTATGATTTCTCAATGCCATTATGATGAATCAGCTTTTGCGTTAGACATATCGGGGTCTGCCTTTTCTATAAAAGTATAACCGTCACTAACTTTAGCTGCCTTAAAAGTTGTTTCATCTGATTCTTCGCAATTGAAATAAAAGTTTAATTGCTTGCCGTCTGAATCGGTGCCTTTCTTAAATTTAAGATTTATTCTTGCCATCTTTTTCCTCTCGTTTGATTTGTTCTTGTATGAGTTCTACAAGTATATCACCCATTAGATGATTGAGTTCACTATTATTTAGTAATTCCTCAATCGCTTCCTCAGAAGGTTCTACACCTTTTGGTAATCTTCTTATAGTTCTTTTGAAGTTCATTTGAGGTTCACCATCTACAAACTGAACATCACCATATTGATATACCAATCCTTCCCATTCACCAGATATAAGTTCAATACCTGCATCTTGTTCATGTGGGTTTTCTACAACCTGATATACTTCTTTAAAAAGCATCGTTCATCATTCGTTCAAATTCTCTATAGTATTGTTCTTCTGTAAGATGAACCTTTGCATAGTTTTGTCTTGCAAGTTCTAATCTTTCTTCATGAAACTTATCATCTCTTAACATCAATGCCTTAGTTTGAAACTCTTCAAATGTTTGAACTCTTTGCCATTCATCGATGACATATGTGTTGTTCACATCATAATTACGCCACACCATTGGCACAATGCCAATCGCAAGTGCCTCAACATATCTAGATGTTGTTGCAGTTTCATCTAACCAATTAAAACATAGAGTTGTTCTGCATGGTTCTAGTAAAGGATAGAGTTTCTTCCAGTCTTTTATCCATTTAGACTTTCTCTCTACACCTGATGGCATACCACCAATAAGTTGGCATGAAAGTTCACTTCGATAAATTTGGCGTATAGTTTTTTCTCTATCGTGACCGTGTTTCATACGACCCCAATATCCAAAGTCGATTGACTTCGTTGAACCTACCATTTCCGCCAAGGGGTTTTTCAAGGTGTTTATGAAGTGATACTTCATGCCGTGAATGTTGCCACTAAAATCTATCTCGTCAATCTTAGTGAATGATTTTAATCTGATGTCTTTGAATACTTCATTACGATACAGTGCCTCTGTATCTGCTCTATCACTACAGAACATAATAACATCTTTGCCTTCGAAGTATGGTCTAATCTCATCCATATGTTCGTTAGACTTCGCCAAGTCTTTTGGATTCATCTGTAGTTCACCATGATATCTAAACTCACTATCACTTGGTATCACAATTACATCTGCCCATTTGATTGTCTCAGGCGTTCTCTTTGGTCTTGTGTTATCAAATGATACATTGTAAGTATCATAGTTGTATTGTGGATTTGCGTTCATCCACTTTACATAGTTTTCAAAGAAACTATCTAATACTGTTTCTAAAGGTCCATTGTATTTTACAAATGAACGAAGTCTTGCTATTGTTATATTCATGATTGACTCACCTTTTGTCTTAGACCACTACTACTAAATGAGTGTTGTCTGTTTGTATAATAAATTTCATGAAGACCTTTACCTGTGAAATCTCTTTCAACATAATCTTCACCCACAAATCTTAAATGTATTTCTGTTGACTCTAATAAGTCAATCAGACTTTGTTCAGTATCATATGGTATAATCTCATCTACATACTTTACTGCCTGTAGTTGCATGTATCTTTCGTATACTGATTGCACTGGTTGATTTTTTTCTTGTCTATCTATACTTGGGTCTGTTTGTAAACCTACAATTAGATAGTCGCAATTTTCTTTTGCCTCTTTCAACATTACAATATGACCTGCGTGTAGCAGGTCAAATGCACCACATGTAAATCCTTTTCTCATGCTTCTTTGTTTGGATTCCACATCACTAAGTTTTTAGTTTTCAGTCTATTGGTAACTAGAGTGTATCTATTCTGTTCTTCTTTCCACTCTTTCAACCATTTATGACCATCTCTTTCTGCATCAACAAAAATTGCATTTGTAAATGCAATCGGTATCAATATTGCACAATGTATAATTATACTTGCAACAGTATTATACCCAAACCACCCTAAGTAGTTTGCAGCTAACCCACCAAAGAAAATACTCCAAACAACAAACAATACTAACATAAAGTAAGTCTGTAGACTTGGGTCTGGTATATATTTTAATGGATTGTATCTCACATCCATCACTCTACGCCATCCATTCACAAGACTCATTATTGTTCTTCTGAATAGGCTTGGTCTTTTAATACTCGGTTTTATCATCCTATTCTCCTGTATGATTTCGTATAAATTCTTTTATTACATGCATACCATATGATGCCCATGTAATAACAATTATACTCCAAAATAATAATTCTATCATCGAATTATATCTATATTCTGATTCTGAGTCCAAACTTCGAGTTCAGTTCTAAGTCTGCCATCTCTCTTTAAGTTCTCGAATCGTTTTGAGGCATGTTTCTTCCACCATGAAATAACATTCTCAAATTCGAATCTATCAAAGTTTACATTCTTTTCTAATGTATCTGTTTCTAGATTCATATACTCTTTGACATTCTTATACCCATAAGTGCCTAAGTATTGTCTCTTTCGTTCTGTAAGATTCTTTGCATCTACAAAACATTGTTTAAAAGGTTTAAGTAATTCACTATGAGTTTTCTCTAGTGAGTTTCTAATAATAGAAATCATTTTACCTTGTGTCTTTAACTTTCTACTTGATGCATCTTCATGAACTAATGGTCTGCCATTGTTCTTATTCTCAAACCATTCTTTTAGAAATGCATACTTATCATCATTGATTGAAGGAACAAAATCTGAATCAGTAAGTCCTATAAATCTCAGATAAGGTTTCATGCCATCATACATCGATGTAGTCTTTGATGAACCATACAATGATGTAGTTTCAAACATACAAAACTCTGTATTGTATTTCTTGTTGAGTGTTTCTCTTGCAAGATGTGAATTACAAATACCTGCAAGAAGTTTACCACCAAGATAATTAAAACCAAATGGTTGAGTTGGTATAATATTGAAACCCATGATACAAGATTCATTGAATCTTCTCATAACTTCTTGATTCATTGTATCAAGTGGTTTACCTAAAAACTCATTTCGTGGTTTACTATTAATAGTAGGAGAACCAAAACGAATAAAACCAATAATCTTATTTGTGTTAAGTTCGTATACAACCCACTTCAAACTTTTACCTGGTATTGATTTCTGTATCATCTGAGATGCAACAATATCAATATAGTCATCATATATAGGAACTTCTCTACACACAATATCCATATCTTGTGGATGCATAGTGAAGTCTTGAAACATATCATCTTCTGGTCCATAACCAAATAGAGGTGCTGGTCGTTCTGCCATCTTCTCTAGTTTGACTTTGCGAAGATAATCATCTATCCTATCAAAGTTCGCATAGTAGTCTATGAAGACCTGCGCTACGAACTCTGCATCTTGTTTTGAAAGTATTAACATAAAAAAACCCAATTCCATATTACTACAGAATTGGGTCTATGTCTAGTGACTTTTTGTAATTATCCTACGAAGTCATCGCCCTCGTCCCATGCACAACCTGTAAGACCACCTGCTTGAAGTGCCTTTAAAGTTCTTAGAACTTCGTTTGCATTACGACCTGTATCTAAGGCATTTACTGATACATGTTGAATTGTTCTATGTGGGTCAACTATGAAAGTTGCACGATAACATACTCCGCCTTGTTCGTCTACAATACCTAATGTATTAGATAAACCTAAACCACAATCAGCGGCAAGTGTATGATTAATATTACCAATTAACTCGTTATCTTTTTTCCATGCGAGTTTACAAAACTCGTTATCACCACTAATACCAATAACAGTTGCATCGTTTGTTAATGCATCCATGCCTGCGATTTCTGTTGGACATATAAAAGTGAAGTCTTTAGGATAAAAGTAAATGACTTGCCAAGGCATTGGCTGTTCGTCATCTCTCATACCGACTTCTACAAATTCATTATTACTATTGATTCCTTGCAATGTAAATGCAGGAAACTTTTCACCTACTGTCAACATAACTTCTCCTAAAATGGAGCGGAGTTTTAGATTTGAACTAAAGTCTCTTAACTGGTAGTTAAGTGTTTTGCCTTAAACTAACTCCGCTTGATGAATATCCATATTACTATGGTCTCATCTAAAACACAAGGGGGTTTTTAAAATTATTTAATTTTAATTACTTGTGGTTTTTCTTCTTCTGGAATTTCTCTTTCGAGTGAGATAACTAGAAGACCATTGACTACATTAGCAGACTTAACTTTGACATGTTCACCAAGAGTCCATGCTCTTTTGAAACTTCTTTCTGAAATTCCTTTATGAACAAACTCTAGTTCTTGTCTAGTTGTATTGTCGCCTGTCACTGAGAGTATTGAATCTTTATACTCAATACTTAGTTCTTCTTTGTTAAAACCTGCCACTGCTAGTTCAATGAGATAAGAATCATCTGATGATTTAATCACATTGTAAGGTGGGAAGTTATCGTTGATATTCGAGATTCTCTCCATGTCTGAAAAGAGTTTATCGAATCCTATTGAAAACGGTCTGAATTGACCAAATGTATCTATACTTGTCATTTGTTTCTCCTTTATTAAGCAAGATTGTAATTCTAATCCCCTTATGGGCAATTAGGCGTATGAGACTCTTTAAATCCGAGCTCTTTTGAAGATATATGTTTCAATACCCGAGCTCTTTTGAAGATTCAAAGAGTTCATACTAAAACTTTCATTTTATCTGTGTGGTAGTAGGATTGTTTATCTTACGAAGAACTTTCCCTTACCTTTCCAAAAATGAAAGGGCGAATCTTTATAGTCGGATTCTTAATCTTACGATTTAGTTTCCCTTATAATGATTCTAGTGCGGTTGCTTCCATCATAAGTTTAAAAGCTTACAATTTATTCAACTGCATTTATATTTATATATTTTATCAGCCTAAGATGAAAAAAACAAGTGGTTTTTTTCAATCACTGAACCATATTGATTACTCTAGGTAATCGACCTGATTTCATGAGTCTATGTAGTTTGTCTGCGTAGTAGGCAGACAATGATGCTAATTTACGCATTTTTATCTCCTATAATGAATGGTGACTATCCGTGAACTGCACTTCGTCTTTCGACTACTTAGTCTTTGTCACATAATTGTCACAAAAGTATTTAGTAATTATACTAGTTGAATACTATATTTGCAAGACCCTTTTTATTTCTTCTGACTATTTCGTTTTTTACCTTTTGTCTGAGTTTAGGTTTCACTGGTTTATTATAAGCTTCAATCAAATCTCCATTTGATTTACATTTCATATAGTCATGAACAATACTGACTTTCTTTGTTTGTCTGTCAATTTGTTTTGATGTTGGTCCAAATTTTATTGGCATAATATACTCCTATCTTTTATTACATCTCTTGTCTGCTCTTCTCCAGACATTATAGTTATTACCTATCACTAATGCCATCATGAGATTAATCTCATCCATCTGGCGTGGTGTAAGAACATTTCTTTTCATATCATGTTGTAGTGCAGGTGTAAGAATTACAGTTTTAACAAAGAACATTTTTTGCACTGATGGTCTTTCACCAACAAGAGGATTCAATTCCTTTACACAATCGTATTGAAGACCACGATAAGTTGTATAGATATCAAATAGTTGTAGACTAACAAATGATGCCCATTGAAGATTTGTTATAGGTTCAACAAGTGTATATTGTGACCTTTTCTGACTTTCCCTTAACGAGGATTCTATCAACTTCTGAGAATGCTCTATCTGGACAGAGTTGATAAGTTCTTTCCGATAACAACAAGTCCACCCCAGCATAATTTCTTGTTTGGCCTTCGAGTCTAGCACCGAGGTTGACTGCATCTCCGATGACGGAATAGTCAAATCTAAGTTCGGAACCCATGTTTCCGACAATACATTCGCCTGTGCTGATACCGATGCCCACATTAATAGGAGGCAGGTTAAGAGGTTTGAGTTCTTCATTTAGTTTCTCCGTTGCATCTAGAACTTCTAGTGCAGATTTTACGGCAAGGTCAGCATGGTCTTCACAATCAAGAGGTGCATTCCAAAATGCCATTATACAATCGCCCATATACTTATCTATGGTTCCTTTATTATTTAGTATGATTTTTGTTTGCACATCCAAGAACTTGTTTATAAGTTCTACTAATCCTTCGGGGTCATCTCTATTCTTATAAGCTTCTGATATAGGAGTGAACCCACATATGTCCATGAACATGAAGGTCATCTCTCTTCTTTCGCCACCTAACTTTAGTTTACTTGGGTCTTTCTGTAGTTCTTCAACCATGTCAGGAGATAAATATTTCTGGAACTGCTTCTTGATTTGCATCTTTTCTTGGTATGTTCTATAGTATTTGTTGAACGAAGCATGTCCGAAAACAACTATGGAGGAAATCGATGACCAGAAAATATCGAAGAGAACGAGACTTGAAGACCACACATAGAACGACCCACCCACCTGAACTGCTACGATACCTAAACAAGTTATCGCCGAAAAGGCTGTGGGAAGTTTGTAGACCGATACCAATATTAATAGAAGGACTATCACCAGAAGAACAGTTTCTAGAAATTCAAAATAGTAGGATTGCTGTATTTGAACTCCTGTCGAGACGGTTTGGATTAGGTGTGCTTGAACTTCGTGGGGATACATTACACCCATTGGGGTTGAAATTGGATTAGATAATCCTTCGGCAGTCAATCCATATACTAGAATCTTATTTTGAATATCAGACTCTTTTAAATCTGCAAATGATATAGAGTCAAAGTGATTCCAATAAGATACCATTAAGTCACCACTAGATGTGGTCTGTATCGGTTTGTCTCTTCCCATTTTGACCCATTCGATACCTGCATCTTGTGTGACTCTGGTCTGATAGTTTGGTTGGTCATAGAAAGCCCTAAGTGTTTCAAAACCTAAACTTGGATATAACTGACCATTTGCCTGGATGACCAGCGGAACTGACCTTGTGGTACCATCGAAATTAGGAGTGTTTGATACACTAGGTGTGGCAACAGTGACCCCCATACCCCATGCACTGTTTTGTAGTTCTGGTATTGGCGAAACTAAACCAGAAAAGTTCCAGACATGGTCTTGTATATTACCATCACCGAATACAGATGTATTTACAAATGGTGCGTTGCCTGTTTCTTTTTGAATTGTTGGTGCTGATGATAGTATTGTTAATCTATTCTCTAATGCATTTGCAAAGACTTCATCTCCACCGAATCTATCTTTTTCTGCGAATAGTATATTGAATACATGAGTATTTGAGTGATGTGTTTCCCATAATGTATCTGCGTATATGTCTCTAGGGAAAGGATATTGACCATACTTCTCTATAGACTTCTCATCTATATTGACTAGTAGTATATCTTCTACATGTTCTTTTTCTTTTGTTTCATGTAGAACATCGAAGTAAGACCATCGAACATTATCAATAAGATATGGTGACCATATCTTTATACCTACTAATGCTACTATAGTAAGTAATACAGTTTTCCAACCATACATTACTGAATCCAACAGACTGGATATACGCACCAATAAGGATTAGCAAATCCTAACATCCATAATATTAAAATCCACAAAGGGATTTGTATCCAAGTTTTACCTCTTGACCATTCTCTGAATCGTATGGCATATGGTGCCATTTTATTAAACAACCAGTCTTGCATTATCCTCTAATGTCCTCTATAGGTTCTGGTATTACAAGTTCTTCTGGTTGCATATAGTTTAAGTATATCCATATTGCACCACCTATCAGTGCAATCATAAGAACCCATGCAAGTAATCTTCTCATAAATCTTTTCCTTTTTCTTAGGCGCCACTCGCCTTTAAGTTTCAGTATTCTCTCGTTCATTTTCTATTCTCACTATGTAATCTTTTAAATCTATTGTGTAGTTTCTTAATCTTTCTGCCATGTTCTTATGCCATTCTTTATCGATGCCTCTTGAAGACATCTCCATATGATAGTCATGTGTTTTTAGAATGACTGCTATGGCATCTTGATAAGGTCTTCTTACCAAAGATGTAAAGGTTCTCTTCGATTTTGTTTTGATATCTGGCACTCAAACTAATTTCCTTGTGAAATATTCACTGTGCAACCACCAACTGTGTAGCAAGTTTGAGTAAGTGAATATGATTGATTTACAGAACCTTGTTGTAGTAAAGTGAATACTGTATGTTCTGTTCCTTGTAATGTGACTTGTGCATTGTGAGAACCTGTGCCTTGTTGTGTCATAGTAGATTCTGAATCATCTGCACCTTGATAATAGTATATGTGTGCGTAGTGACTGCCACTTCCAGATTGACTGATTTCGTGGTCTACGCCATCGACATGTATGTCTATGTTGTGTGTATGTGTGCCACTTTGGTATACATCAACTGTATTATCATCGCCCCATATGTGACGACCATAGGTTGCACCATTCCATTGTTCTACTGATTCTGTATTGTCTACACCATCAATATCACCACCCCATGATTTACCTGAACCCCAATATGAAACCCATGAGATTGAATTACCAGAACCATTTTGTGATAAGTTGAAAGTATTACCTGAGTGTGCGACTGTAAAGTCTATGAAATTACCATACCCTATTTGTTCTATGTTTAAACTTAAATCATCTCCTGTTGCAACTTGCTCAACATGAACATGATTGTCATCTGTAGGACCAGCAATAACTAAAGGAATACTTAATACTCCTATAGTTATTAGTCCTATGATTAATAAAAATCTTTTTAAAATATCCACCACAATAATAATCCTAATACAAATCCTTCGGCGTAAGCCACCCATAACATTTGATATTCATCCCAACCAAACCAATCCATTACTTCCCATGTAAGGTTTTCATGCCACATTCTAAGTTCATTCAGTCTGTCTCTAATGTCCATGTATATCTCCTAATTCTGATTAATAACAATTTCGATTCCGTCTCCTCGACCAAATGTAATGACACCTGAATATCCTTCTACATTTGTTTCTATGAAACCAGAACCTCCTGCTGCTATTATTATATTTATGACTCCATTCACATTACGGAAGAAAACTAAATTACCATCTTGTTCAAAGACATTATACTGTGAGTCTTTGTTGAAACCCACATTTGCACCTTGTAATGCAAAACCAGAAACACCTGTCTCTGCCTGTGCATCGCCTAATGATACTGTAGTCTTCTCTAATTCTTCTATAACATCAAGTAAGTCGGTTAAGAAGTCGACATCTAAGAAGTCTATATCGAGTTCACTGAACTCTAAATCACCCTTTGTATTCTCTAATGCATCTTGTTCTAGTTCATTGAACTCTAAAAAGTCTACATCTAAAAGACCTTGGTCTTGATTCTGTTCGTCTTGATATCCTTCTTCTATTTGTTCTCGTATCTCCGTTGGTGGATTTACGATGAACATATTGTCAATCATACTAGGTGTAATACCTTGCACTATGACTGACGAAGTTGGTGGTGTATCATATGATGATACTACTGTAGCGGCATATGCCTCTGTTAATACAACTTCACCACCATCGTTGTATACTACTATCTCTCCTGATGATGCACCTGTCTCTTCATCAGGAAGTAAAACAACCATTGTCCTTCCGAGTTCATCAATGGTTGTTGTGAAATCTGTCCCTCTCATTGTGATGTTTGCAGTTGGTGTTGAAACATCTACATTTGCTTTGTTAATTCTGTTGCCAGCACCCGAGGCGAATCTTGCTGTGCCTCTTGCCATTCTAATCGACATCTTCGATAGACTTGGGTCTGGGTCGTAATATGCCTCGTCAATATAGACAAGACTATTCTCTGTTAATGAAAGTTTTTCTTTATCTAAAAACTCAATCAACATTCTGCCATTGGCAGTTTCTGCTTCATCGTATATATTTACATCTGTTCCGACTTCTGATATAAGTCGATTCGATTCTCGCACAAGTGATGTGACACCTGTAGATTCTATAACACCACCGATGGGTTCATTAGCAATAACGAACCCACTGATGATAGAAAGACTAACTATCGTTAGAAGCGTCTTTCTGATTGATTTGAATAACACTGTTATCACTCGTAATGTCTAGTGTGATGTGTGCGTTAGGTGATGAACAAGCATTACTTGCCCCACTTACACATGTTCCAGATATCTGATTGATATCTACATCAGCACTGTCACCAGTTAATTCAAAATTTAGCTCTTGTTCGCCATCTTTCTGCAAAGTGTTTATATTGTTTGAGTCACCTGTAATGTCAAAGTTCCAAACTAAGTCATCAGATTCCCAATCAACATCAAATACATTACTATTTCCAACTAAGACTAAATCAGCATTTAATCTTTCAGCACTCAAACTAAACCCTTGGTCTAAATCAAAAGTGTTTGAATCACCAGTCATGGTGAACTGAATTGATGAATCGTCAGCAGAACCTGTAGAACCTATGTTCCAATCGATACTGTTAGAATCACCAGTCATAATTAAATCGTAGTCGGAAGAGTCTGCATCAACTGGTCCAAACAATAGGTTTTGGTTACCAATCATGTCTATGTTAATGTCTAAACTGACACCAGCAATAGTCATGGCAGAACCTGAACCACTTGAATAGTTGTTCAGTCCTATTTTGTTACCGAAACCGATTTGGTCAACATATAACTTAAAGGTATCACCAGTCTGTGTTATCATGACCTCGTTATCATCAGTTGCTTGTGCGAAAACGAATGTTGAGCTCATTAGTAATAAAATACTTAAAATTTTATTCATTTTCTTTTTCCTCCAAAGAGTGCAATTCGTTCACACCATCACTATTGTGTGGGTGACGATGGCCCTCTTCAATAACCCAAAAACCTCTATCATGCCCTTGGTAAATTAATTCCAACACAGCAGCCTCAATGGCTACTCGTGTTGCGTAAGTCACTGACTCATTATTTCCCACACCGTCCTCGAATTCAACTAATTGTGTTCCTTCTTCTATGAATCGGAACACATCGCCTCCTTCACCGACTGAAAGGATAGTCTTTCTAGTCTGAACATTTAATAATACTTCACCTGATAGAACTGATACAGCTCTCATACTTACAGTCACAGCATCTTTACGATACTGTCGACTCACTCCAATCCCAAGTGTCCTTGCGCCTCGACCACCTGTGAATAGATTGGAATCATAACCAACAATGCCACCCTCTATTATAATTCCTGCGAATAGGAGTGGATTCAATTCTTGATATTTGTCTTGACCTTCTTTCTTTGCAAAGTCTTGCCTTGCACTTCTAATAATTTGTCTCTCACGAACAAGATGGTCTATGCCTGTCCGTTCTACTACTCTAAACCATTTAGTGCCACCAGCAGTTTTCAATGCATCTATAACCATAGCTTGTCCACCTTGTGTGACTGCTGTAGAAAACGATGCGATGTTTGGCACTTCTTTTCTTTGACCTGTTAAATCTTGAAACTTGTAAACTGCAACCACAGGCATCTCTTGTGCAGGTGGTAAGTTGAGTAGTTCTAAGTATGAAGGAAGTCTTATGACTTCTGCCTCATCTACGCAAATATAAGGCATCGCTCTTTCAAAAGTTCTTCCTAATGCCTGTGCGTAGTTTACTAAGTCATGAGGATATTCTTCACCCCATGTCTTAGGATTACAATCTTGTGGTTCGCTAGAGAATCTAGGGACTGATGCACAGCCTGATAGTAAGATTGTAAGTGCGAGTAAGTATTTAACCATCGGGGTCCTGACCATAATTACCAGTTCCGATTGGTATCTCGATAACTGTTTCTGTTCCATCAGAACCAACAATTGTCATTCTGATAAACTCTGAACCATCTTCATTCGTTATAACTTCGTATGTGACTGTATTGCCTTCTAATACGAATGAACCGAATCTTACTGCGTTATCGTTTGAGAACATAGATTCTACAAGTTGCTTTGCCATTTGGGCATAGATTCTTGATTCTAAGTTCCTAATAAATTTTGCCAAGGTTGAGTTGTCTGCCTCTCTCTCAGCCGATTTTCTAGCTGCTTCCAACGCTTCTTCGATTGCCTTTTTTCTTGAATGTTCTTGGTTTTCTATGGTCAAGTAATGGGCACCTGTTCCCTTTCCAGAGAAACTAGGATTTTTGAATTCATGAACTATTGGTGTTGCACCTAGAGATGCACTTAGTAGTAAACTAATTAGTATTGCTATCTTCACTTTTTCTTCTCCTTTAAAACTTGTGCCTCTCGATATTCTAAAACAGTATTCAACTTCTCTTGTAATCTTATCTGGTCTTGGTCCAACATTCTCATTTGGTCGATAAGTTTGATTAGAGTTGTCTGTTGTTTATCAATCATAGGCTCTAGTTCTTCTGTCACAAATTTCCAGACAAAGTAGATAAAGTAACCCATTGCAAGTGCCATGATGATAGGGAAACCAAATTGGTTTACCATATCTGCAATAGCGCTGAGATAATCTATTTCTAAATCTAATACTTCGTTAATCTCTTCTTGCATCAATACTTCCATCTTCTACGAAATTTTCAGCACGAGCAACTCTCTCTAAGTCTGGTTTTAACTCCAGTGCTTGAGATATTAACAAGTCAATCTTGATGATATCGTTGTTCATGACTCTCGCTCTGTCTTCTAACATACCAATAATACCTGTGAGTGATTGGATATTACCAAGAACTCCTTCAAGGATATACTTCAATGTGAGAAAGATAAAGAACGCCATGACTAGAGAACCAAATATTGGTGCTCCTACATCTGCTAAAAAATCTGTCCAGTTCATAATATCTACAAACTATTTATGATAATTGATTCGTTGGAAACAAAAAAAAGGGACCTAAAAGGTCCCTTTTAAAAAGTCTAAAAAAACTTTATCTTAATTGCGAGTGTATTTCGTTTATCACTTGAGCTTTTGTGCCTGATTTTTTAACTTTCAGACTTCTTTTCTCTGCAAAATCAAACAATTGAACTTTTGTCAAAGTTTTTAGTTCGGCTTTACTAGTGATGCCGTTGTTGTTCGCATCTGCAACAACTTCTGGTGCCGGTGCCGGCGAAGGAGTTGTTGTTGATGTTGAACTGCTACCATTGTCTTTTACAAAGGCAAAGTAGATTACAACTACTAACACTGCTATTGCAATAACATATTCCATAATAAACTCCTATTAATTATCATGAACTACTAGTATACTACTAATTCAATGATGCGTAAAGGGGGTTTTTGGAATTATTTGTCCTTTGCTTTTCCAACATTCAATGCGAACCAATCAAGGATTTTGTAAGCCTTTTTAACTAGTCCATCATCGACTGGAGTTGGTGTAAGAGCTGCAATCAATGATGCACCTGCTACTAGCCATGGAATCAATTGAATCCATCCGACTAACCATGTAAGAAATTCTAACATAATTTTCTCCTGTAATGAATGTAATTAATATTACAAGAGGTATTTATGAAATATTGTTGCCGATTGAGTATTTTTGTGTAAGTTTCCACTCGTTTTTCTCTTTATAAGGTATAACCTTTATCTGAGAGAGTGGTGCTCTAGGGTCTAATATCTGTTGAGGATTCAACACTTTGACTAGATTCCATTGTCTTAATAAGTCTACAATGGTGTTTCTTCTACCCATATCTGACTCATCAAAGTTGGTTTGTTTACCATCGAGTTTGAATAACTCTTTGAAATGAACGATGTAGTATTTGCCTTTTTTGTGGAGAATATGGCATGATTGAAACAACTCTTTTTCCTTTCTAGATGCCACACCTATACGAGATAAGGTTTCTCTTATCTTTAAGAAATCATCTTTTTCTGGAAATGTTATTTCTACTAGGTCTTGTATTAAGTCTGTTTCATCCATTATTCTTTCCACCAAGTTTCATACTTTCTTTCAACTCACGATACTGTTTTTCATTCAAAAGTTCTAGATATTCTTTGGCGACTTTACTAGATACACCAAAGTAGTTCTTCACTGTATCGAGTTTCTTACTTTCGTAAGGTTTATGCCATTTCGAAAATCTTTGTCTTTTTCTTAAAGTATTTATGAAAAACAAGTATTGAAGACGGTTGTCCGTGCTGTGTCGAACATTCATCTCGTTTACTAGAAAGACAGAATCTTGATGGTAAGACAATGCCTTATTGACTAAGAATGGTTGATATGCTTTCTCTTCGACCTCATCAACCATGAGGTCTTTTTTGTCGTAAGAGACCGACTTTACGAAATCGAATGGATTTCTTTTAGACATTAATTATGTTTGAGATAAGAATCAACTAGTGCTTTACCAGTCAATGCTTTACCAAATATATAAGTTCCTTGACCATCTTCTTTAGATAGTGTTCTTCGAACTGTGCCATTATTAAATTCTACATCTAAAACGGTCTTGCCGTTTTCTGTATCTTGTGGTCTATCATCATACCACATTGAACTCAATGAATGTGCATGTATAGTTTTAACATTCTTTGACCACTCTTCAGCGGCAAGTTTATTTCTTTGATATTCAACCCTTTCGTTATATTGTGTCATCATTTTGTCTCCTTGAATTCACATTCTCTCATTATCTCAGTAAGACAAGCAACAAAGTTTATCTCTGAGTCCATACTAAAAGCAGACTTGTATTGATAGTCTGCAATAATCAATACACATGCTGGTATAGAACTCTTCACTAATCTAGTTTCAAGAGTATCGAATACCTTTCTATATAGAGTATTGAAATCATTATCAGAATTTTGACCGACCCATTTTCTCATAGCAGACCAGTTCTTGTCTGCCATCATGTCAATCAGTGGTGTAAGTTTTTCTTCTGATAATGTCGCTAGTAGGCCACTATCTATTACACCTGATGCACCATATCGTTGAACTTCATTGATACATCTTCTGAAATCTGGAAAGAACTTCATGATGAGTTCTACTAATACTTTCTCATTGAAAGTTATGCCTTCATTTGAACATATAGATTTTAATCTATCTAGTCCTTCAACTGCAAGTTTTTGTTTCTCACTGTTAGGCATAGTGAAATCTATAACAGTGCATCTACTATGAAGTGGTGCAATGATACGATTCTTGTAATTACATGTAAAGATGAATCTACAGTTTGATGAGAACTCTTCTATAAAGTTTCTCAATGCAGGTTGCACTGACTCAGCAGATATGTAATCTGCCTCATCTAGAATTACAACTTTAGGACCACCAGATAGTGATACTGTAGATGCAAAGTTTTTGATTTTTGTTCTCAAAGTATCGATAAGACGACCCTCATCAGAACCATTTATTATGATATAGTCTGCACCAAGTTCATTACACATCGCCTTAGCGATAGTAGTTTTACCTGTGCCTGCTGTGCCACATAATAATAGATTAGGTATCTCTTTGTTCTGAACGAACTCTTTGAACGATTTCTTGACCCCTTTGGGTAGTATAGTCTCATCAATTGTTTGTGGTCTATACTTTTCTACAAATAAAAATTCTTGTCTCATAATTAAAAGGAACAAACCCCTCCGAATGTTCGTGCATCTGACCAATGATGAGTTTCAGATACTCCCATGAAAGTAGCGGAGACTGGCACTATTTCACACATAATTATATATATTAAGCGTTGTAAGAACTATCAGGTTCTAGTGCAATAAAGTATTCTAAGTCTATATCTTTATTCTTGAAATTAGATATGCCTTTAGAAGATACTGCAACTGTATAGTTGCCGTCTAATACTTTCAAATTCTCTATTTTAAAGTTCATTGTAAATGATGAACCATTGCCCTCACCGACAGTTCTAGAGAATGTATTCGAAGTTGCGTTCTTTTTATCTGTGACTTGGAACTCAATCTTTGTGCCATCAGAAGTCAGAACTAAATCATTTACGCCAAGAACACTAGCAGCTTTCTGCAATTCGTTCAATAGTGTAGATGATAAGTCAATTGATATCTCTGCATCTGGCATTGTTATCATCTTCTCTGGTGACATCACCATACCTTCTGATGCATAGAAATATGTTAATGAAGTATCTGAATCTGCAATACTCAATGACGCTTCATTGAAGTTGTAGTCTGGATTCTCCATAAGACTTGTTGCACCTAGAAATTCTACTAGGTTGTATATACTAAACTCTTGATTGAATGTTTCTGGAACATTTGCAACAGCAAGTATGTTTTTCATATTAGATATCGTTTTTAATTGATTGCCTGAATCAACTTTGATACCTGAATTTATTGTAGCGAAGTTCTTCAAAATCGCCTTAGTTTCATTTGAGATTTTCATTTAGTCTCCTTAAATAAATCGTGATTATGTAAAGCGAAGAAACCATAATGGATAATCTTCAACAGGTCGGCCCGATTATAACCGTCCTTCTTTCCGTATCTTTGGGCATATTTCATAATATTCCCAATACAAAAACCTTCACCATGCCCACTATCAATAATGAACTCGGTGGATTGATATTTGTCTTTTGAGTAATGTTTAGCGTATGTCTTATCAACATACGAAGCAAACTCCTTGAGGAGTTTGTCTTCGTTGTATTTGTAATCAATCTTACTCATCGTATTCATTATACTCTGAGTTGTCTGATTCTTCAAGGGGGTTTTCAGAATCAGTTTCTAAATGAACACCCTCATCGACTTTAGTGTAAAGGTCAAGAACAGCGTTTCTAGTATCTTCATCGAATCTAGAGATACACATTGTTATTGACTTCAACTTGTCATTGAACATTCTGTAGGCATTGACAATGTGAACAAGTCTTCTAGTAGTAATGACATCATCGATGGCACCCTCGTAGTAAGTCTTTCTGATTATGTCAGCCCAATCGACTAGTTTCTTACAGAAATCTTCATCGACATCACCACTCAATGCCATTTCTTTTTTAAGAATGTTTCTCTCAGTAGTCACTGGAGGATATTCTTGTTGCATTGTGATAGCGAATCTTTCTAACATCGCCTCGTTCATGATTTGAGTCCCTATGAACTTGCCATCTTCTGAACCTTGACCTTTAGTGTTAGCAGTCGCAACGATTGTAAACCCTGGTGTCGGTGTCACCCACTCACCAGTCTTCTTGATAAGGTAACCTTTACCTTCAAGAACTGATTGTAAACACATTAGTTTGTTAGACCCTAAGTCTACTTCATCAAGAAGTAAGACAGCGCCTTTTCTCATCGCCTTGATAACAGGACCTTCTCTGAAAGTAATGTTACCATTCATTAGAGTGTGACCACCCATTAAATCATCTTCATCAGTCTCGATGGTGATGTTGACTCTGAAAAGTTCTCTCTTCAATTGAGCACAAGTTTGTTCAATCATAAGAGTCTTACCATTTCCTGAAAGACCTGTCACAAAAACAGGGAAGAAAATTTTAGACTTGATTATGTTCTTGACATCTTTGAAGTGCCCAAAAGGAACATAGTTTGACATCTTCTCTGGAATGATTTTCACATTATCATCGATGATGTTGACTTTCTCAGTTTGAGCTGCAACTGGCATCTGACTTGTTTGAACAACAGGTTGAGGTGCAACACTCACTGGTGCAGGTTGAGGAACAGCAACAGTAGTGCCGTTGTTATCAACTGCAAGTATCGGTGAAAGATTGAAAACAGAACCATTCTTGAAATTGTATCTGTTTGATTTCAACCAATACGGAAAATGCCCTAACGAATCAAACTGTTCTTTGGTGAACTGTAGTTGATTAGGGTATTTTGATTTAAGAGCTTGAATAAACTCTTTTCTATCAGGCGTCATATGGAAATTTTTGCCGTCCACATTGACAGATTCGGCAGGGTTATAAGTCCACTTACTCATATAGTCTCCTTTTTTATTAGTAAATTTCTCATCAGTTATTATGGTACTAAAAAGTGATGGTCATTGTCAACCACCTATTCTATCTCCTTTAATAATCTCTTCATATCAATATCAATAGATGTCTTCTTACCTTTTCTCATCGTCCAGTAAGAATCATTATTGACCCAATATCTAAATGCTTTACATTCAACCTTTTCTGTAGAACATTCAGATTGTCTATCACAATCAAACTTTACACATGGTCCTTTACCGACCTGTTGTATAGCATCTTGAAACTTGTCTATGTTTAGTGTGTCTATTCTTTGCATTATGCAATCTCCTTTATGAATTCATTTGTTAAGAATCTCGAAGTTGTTTTGCCTTTCTGATTTCTTTTGAAGGCGGCGGTCACTCTGTTTTTGTTTGCACCAATGAACTCTTCGCCAAGTTCATCATCGCCTGTAGTTGATAAGTTTGAAGCGGCAGTGCAAAACAGTTTGTTATAACCTTTTACTTTTAGAACTGAACCAGTCTTCTTCATATCATTCCACATTTTAGATTGTTCATCGTGATACATACCAGTGCCCTTAGTAATAATGTCAGCGGCGTTCATCCAGTCTCTCTTGGTTGAGAAAACAAAGTAGCCTGTCACTGTGACATTACAAGTTTTTGATAACCACTCTAGAATGTTCTGAGTGCCATCAAAGTCATTTCTGTAATAGTAGTTGTCGCCACTCTTATCTTCATAGATGAAAGTCTTGTTTGTGTATGGGTCAAGAATATATCTCTGAGAGTTGTATCTCCACTCATCACCAATCTGTGCCTTGATATCATCTCTCTCTGCATCATCTTGTCTGAGTAAATCAGAACTATGACTGAACCCATCGGTGATTACAGTCAAGATTGATTTTTCTACATTGTATTTTGTGTTGAACTCTGGTAAGAATTTTCTCATCGCAACTAAGGTGTGGTCAAGAGGTGTGCCACCCAATCTGTAATTGTGTGGTTCTAAGTTGTCATTGAACTTCCAGTTCCAATAGTTAGAAGAATCATCACAATCAAAATAGTTTAGGTCGCCCATACACTTGTTGTATTCTTCTGCAATTTTTCTTTGTTTAGGACCACCATCCCATGCATATCTCAATTCAGAATGCCATCTGCCAACCATGATAGTTGAAAGATAGTTCATCATCTCAATGTATTCTCTAGACTTCATTTCATTAGAAAGAACTTCTACAAGTTTCTCTTCGCCTCTAGAATAGTAAGAATCATCATCACTCTTAACAACTGAATCTGAGAACAAATAAACTCTGAAAGGTATTTGAACTTTATTACAGAACTCTGCAAGAATAATTGATTGTTCTAGAATATCTTTGACTTCGCCATTGATAGAACCAGACCAGTCGACCATGACATTGACACCATGGTTCTTGCCATCAGGTAAGTAAGTCACTCTTTTAAAGATATCATCAATAATCTGATACTTTGCAAGTCTATTCATATCAAGGTCACCACTTGTGCCTGTGAATGCCTTTGCACTTCTATGAGCGTTCTGTCTCATCTCAAATTCTTTTGCCATGTGATTTACAATCTTCTTGTTTTTTTGTTGAAGATATTTTCTGTATTTCTCACCAAGTTGTTTTGATAATTCTTTGATTTGAGTTCTCTCTTCATACTCTTCTTCTTTAGAGTAGTGTTCTCTCCAGTCAGAAAGAACTTTCTTGTAAGGATAAAGAACAGCATCAATGTCTGTGTTTTTGAATTTTTTCTTTAAGTCAATAGTAGACTTCACACAAGCGTTCTCATCGACATACATGTCTTCGTTGTTATGTGCATTGTGTTCTGTAATAGATTCTCTGGCGCCTTCTAAATCATCGTAGTGACCAGTGAACTTGCCACCCTTGTCGCCAGTTGTTTTGATTTCTTCTACTTCGGAAGACTCTTCTTCACCATCTTCGACTTCGCCTTCTTGTTCATCGGCATCTTCATCATCTTCTGGTTCATCATCTGACTCTTCGCCACCCATTGACTCATACTCTTCTTCATCTTCATCTGAGTCTTCATCATCAAAGTCAGGCATCTTCATAGTGACTTGTTCATCACTCTCATCTCTTGTCTCATTCTCTTTAGACCAATCGTAGATTGCCTGAGCACAATCAACAACTTCTTCCCATGACTTACAATCTTCTGCCATGTCTAAGAACTTTTGTTCTTCATCAGTTAGTTTGATATTGACTCTAGAACCACACTTAGTAATCAAATTGATTTTGTCAATCAATGAAAGTTCTTGTAAGTTTCTGCCCTTGATACCAAAGAAGTCTCTGTCCATAAGTTCATTGTATGCCTTGTAGAAACTTCTTCTAAGACCTGCATATTTGTTTTTGATACCCTTTTCGATTCTGACATCTTCTACAACATTGAGATAACCTTTTAGAGTTCTGTTCTCTTTAATAGTAGAATGTAAACCCTCGTAAGGAGTAAACAATGCATGACCAACTTCGTGACCCATGAAAAGGTCATAAAGTTCATCTGATATATCATCTTTGAAAGTAGGGCAAGCAAGAACCCTATTCTTTACATCGAAGTATGCAGTTGGTATTTTCTTATGAACAACAGTAAGATTTTCTGTTGCCATCAATCTCGCAAGCGAGTCTTTTTGATTTCTGATTTTTTCTGTCATGTTTATAGGATACTAAAAAGTTAAGGTCATTGTCAACCCTTAGGAATGTATCTGTAAATCAGATACAGCAGATTCTAGTGAACTTACATCTGACGATAAAGAACTTAAATCTGATTCTAATGAACTTATACTAGAATCTAAACTATCGAGTGCTGATTGCACATCAGATATTTTATCTGAAAGTGTATCTCCTATCTCTATGAGTTTATTCATTATTTGTGTGTCTGTTGGATGTCCCATTATTTTTCCTCCTTAAAATAGTCTGCCCAAAATTCATCTGTTTCTTTTTCTCTAAGTTCAGATGAAACTCTTAATTGTTTAGGCGTAATCTTTAACGCCTCACATAAATCTAACAATATATCACCAAAAGGTATTCTATTGTTAGAGTGCCATCTTACGATGTCTCCTGGTGCGACATAGTATTTGCCTTCACACCAATTAACTGAATCCTCAGTTGTTGCGAATGTGCCTGTCACACCCCACCTTTTATAAGACCTGCCTGCAACATCGACACGGTCTTTGAATTTTTTTGGATAGTCTCTGAATTTCATTATATGCACCTCGCTTCAAATCTTAACTCAAATAGTTTATCAATAAATCTGTTGCAGTCTTCTGCCCAACTCATACCTTTTGGACTTGGCATATTCTCAATACCAAATTCATTTTCTATTGCAAAGATAACATTCCAGATATCTTTATCAGCCATCTCTAAGATGTCTTCCATAATTTCTTCTTTTATGGAATCGTTTACTAAATCACTCATCTTTTCTCCTTTTTTGATTTGATAGTATATGGTACAAAAAAAGCGGACCCATTGTCAACCCCTGGCCTCCCCACCAGGATTCGAACCTGGAACCTACTGCTTAGAAGGCAGTTGTTCTATCCAATTGAACTATGGGGAGTTATAAGGGGTTGATTTTATTGAGTTTGTAATCGCCAAGAATCTTCATCGAGTGATAAATCATCTACAGGATTGATTGGCATACATCTATCTACATCGGTAGAAAACCAAAATGATATTGTATAGCGTGGGTGTCTTCGAACTTTCTGAACACCATGTGGTATGTAGATACCTTGAAATAGTAAGCCACCACCCATGATTGGGTCATAGACTTTGAAATCTGGAACATAAGTTCTGCCACCTTGATAGTTGTGATTTAGATATAGAATACAAGTCCACTCTCTAGATGGTTTGTCTGGAGTTGTTCCGTGATTTACTTCTTGATTTGAATATGTGTCTAGATGAGGACTTTGAACACCACCAATAGGCCATTCATTCATTGCAATCATTTCAGGATAGACTATCTGGTCAGATATCTTTCGAATCTCTCCTGTTAAATTTACAACTACTTCTGCAATTGCTTTACGAACCCATGGTGTATGAATATGCATGAATCTGATACCTGTGTAATCAGAACCATCTCCTACTCCTGTTAGATGTCTATGACTCTTGTGAAACTGAATCAGTTCCTGACACATCTGAGGTTTCATCAGTGTTGTCAGCATCTTTGGTTCGTAGCTCTTGGAAGTATTTTGCAAGGGCAACTCTTCTTTCATACTCTAGTCTTTTCTTTCTCTCTTTTGGTCTTGCTTTCAAAGCTCTTTCTAATTTTAATTTAGATGCTCTCTGCAAGAATAATATACCATTCAAATGGTCTATTTCATGTTGAACACATCTTGCACCTAGTCCTTCTAAGACTACAGTGTGTTCTTTGCCTTCAACATCTTGATATTTGAATTCTACTGTCTTTGACCTTTTTATCATTAGATAGATATCAGGAAATGATAGACAGCCTTCTTTCATTAGTTCTGTTTCTTGTGATACTCTAGTGAGTTCAGGATTGAAATAAGGAACAACTTTTGATTCTGTATCTCCTTCGTGCATAGTTCTCATCACAAACATTCTATATGGAAGACCAACTTGATTTGCACTAAGACCTAAACCACCAAACTTCTCCATTGCCTCTGCCATGTTCTTTGCAATCTCTTCTGGTGGTTCAGAAGGATTATCAAAGTCAAATACCTCTGGTGGTGTTCTTAATACTTGTGATGCTTCTTCTATTAGTTGATACATATTCTTATTTATGATATCGCAATGCGACTAAAGTTTTTATATTTTTCAAATCTGATTACTTCTTCAAACTTATCATACAGTTGGTCACCTTTGTGTGATATGATAAATGCATTTGTTTTTTCATTCAATGCGTTCAATAGTTTTAAGAAATCATCTGTCCCTTGTGAGTCAAGTGAACTATCAAATACCTCATCAAGTATAAGTATGTTTGTATTAACTGAGTTCTTTAATCTCGCCACAGCACGCCATGTGAATAGTAGTGCAAGGTCAATACGCATCTTCTCACCTTGTGAAAAGTTATCATACTTAAATACATCTCTGAATCTTGATTTGATTGTTTCTTCAAAAGACTCGTTTAGCTCAAACCCCACATAGAATTCTAAGTTTGCCAGATACTTGTTTATCATCTTGTTCATTACAGGAACATATTGTTTGATAATTCTTTGCCTTACACCTTGGTCTCTAAGTAGGGTTGTTGCTAAATCAAAATAATGTTGTCTATCAGTTAGACTTTCTTTCTTTGAATGTAATTTATCTAAGTCATCTTCAGCAGTAGTCAATCTATCATTTACTGATGAATCACCACTTATCTCTTTTTGTAAATCTCTAATCTCGCCATTGAGTTTCTCGATATACTTTTGATTAGATAGTATCTCTGTTTGATGTAGACCTATCTGTCTTTGTATGTCATCTATTTCTCCTTGGACATTGTTGATTCTTTGTATCTCGTCATGACATGATTCGATTGTTTTGCTAATCTCTGACATCGCCTTCTCGATTTCTGCCGACTTAGCCTTGCGTTCTGTAATACATTTCGTCTTGTGGTCTTCATTTAATCCTTGTTTGCATACTGGACAATCATCGTGTTCTTGGAAGAACAATACATCTTGGTCTGCTTTCTTCTTTGCAGTTTCAAGTTGTTTCTCTAAACTCAATGTTTCTTTGAGTCTCTTTTCATTTGAATCTTTATTTTTAATTAGATTCTGTTTTTCTTTTACTTCTGTATCATGTATACCAATCTCTTTAAATACTTTGTCTATATTGGTCTGAGTTTCAGATATAGTATTCTCATACTTCTTAATCTTCTTATCACGATTCTTTGCCAGTAGTTGCATCTGTTCATTTAAACCACTGATTCTTTCTTCTAGTAATTCTATTTCGTGATTTGTTTCTCTTACATCTATATTGTGTTGTGTGACTTTCTTCTTTAGAATGTCCTGCATTGTAGAGAATATTGAAATGTCTAGTAGGTCTTCTACAAGTCTTCTTCTTTCTACTGACTTCAACTGCATAAAAGGAGTAAAGTTAGCAGAACCCAAAACTGCGACCTGTGTAAATGAACGATAAGACATCTTTAGAATATTCTTTTCTAGATGTTCTTGATAATCTTTCATTGTGGCATCTTGATTTATTATAGTGCCGTTTACATACAACTCAAACTTATTTGGTTTTGCACCACGAATAACTTTGTAGTTCTTTCTTCCTACTTCAAACTCTACTTCTACTATGAGTTCTTTTTGATTGATAGAGTTTACAAGTAAATCTTTCTTTAGATTTCTGAACCCTTTACCATATAGACCAAAACATAATGCATCAAGTAAAGTAGATTTACCAGCGCCATTGTCTCCTACAATCAATGTGGTTTGTGACCTATCAAGGTCAATAGATGTAAACTTGTTTCCAGACGATAACAAATTCTTGTATCGTATCTTTTTAAAATTAATCATAGATAGTTGTGTTCTTCTAGTGCTTCATTATACAATGAAGTCATCAATTCCAGAAGTGGTTTTTTCTGACCTTGTATTTCAAGACCATCGATATATTTTTCTAATATAGTAAGAGTGTCTTCTACTCCTTCAATGTCATCATCGTCCATCAAGTCCATATGTTTATGGTCATCGACAACAACTACATGTAAAGGATTAGCGGCATGAAGTTTATCAATCATACTATCGAACCAGTATGGATTGTCTTTGTTTACTACTATAACTTTTGTAAACTTGCCTGTGTATTTTGAATAATCTTTATTACTAATTGTTTCAAATGATTCTTTTGTATCATCATAGAAACATTTTTCAAACATAGTCAAAGGATTATGTATCGGTGTCATCTCTCTTGTTTCAGTATCAAAGATATGAAAGTATTTCTCATCGCCATAGTCTGACCATGTGAATTGCATTTGAGAACCAAGATACTTGATGTTCTTTACTTCTGATTTCTGATGAAAGTGACCACTGTATACTTTGTCAAATCTTTTTAGATATGTATGGTCAAGACCATGTTGACATGTCATACCAGGCATCATCAAGGCGCCCTCGATTTCAAAGTGACCAAAACATGTATCTGAACCTGCACTCAATAAGAAGTCTACACTATCAGCATAGTTCTCATTGTTTATCCAAGGAACTAATGCAAGAGGAATACCATCGTATTCTTTTATCATAGGTTCTGAAATGATATTGATATTATCACTTTCGAATAGTAATAATTCTGGTGCGTTTACTTCATTTGTATTCTTATAGTAGACATCATGATTACCTAGAATCAAATCCATTTTGATATCTCTATCTAATAAAGGTTGTATAAAATGTTCTCTATTCATTTTCAATGAAGAGAAATTCACAAACTTTCTTCTATCGAAGTAATCACCTAGATGTAGAATTTGTGTTATGTTGTGTTCATCTAGATATGGGAAGAAGACTTCTTCATAGAAACGACCTTGATATTTGGCCATCTCAATCATATCACCACGAACACCTGCGTGTGTGTCGTTAAGTATCGCTATTTTCATTCAGTAAATTTGTCTAGACCCTTGGTCGTAGTTGCTTTCTTTCTTTTTGATTTCCTTGGTTCGTATTGGACTTGATTCATGTTTTCTTGCATCCACTCTACATTAGTATTAGTTATACCAGTTGTATCACCATCAATAGTATCGAATGTATCTTGTGTTATATCCATTGTCATCTGTTGTTTGATGAAGACTTGTTTCTTCTCTTTCTGTATCCTTCTAAGAAAGGCGTAATAACAAATCTGAGTAATGTATGCAAATGCGTTATTAGATTTTTCTACATTGAAGTTTCCAATATACTGAATACAATTTTCAATTGCATCACATATCATTTCATCTCTGTAGGTATAGTTTATAAAGTTTGGCCTAGTAGATAGTCGAGTTGCAATCTTGTAGATACACTCTCCTATGTAATTGGACATTTGTGGTGGCGTTTTGCCTTTTGACTCGGCAAGTTTACATTTTTCATTAAACTCGGCGACTGCTGCTGTGAACTCTTTGTTGTTTACATAGTGTTCGTTTTGTTTTGCGTTTTTTGCCATGATGTAGTTATTATACTAGTTTCCTTCGGGGATTGTAAGTGGTTTTTTAGTATTTATTTTTTAAATTTATTTTAGAAAACCCCTTTTCAAATTCGAGGTTCGTATGATATGATAGCTTTGTCGCCAGGGTCAGGACCTATCCAAATACATTTTGATTGAATAACATTACAGCTGCCATAAATCCTAGTGCGGATATTTGAACTATCGTTGCGATTATCACTGCGGTAAATTGTCTTTCTGCCCACCAACTCAACTCTTTTTCTTGCCACTCTTCAAATTCTTCGGGAGTCGCATCTCTAGTTTTATTTAGTTGTAGTTCAAGTTGTCTTTCATAGCCTGATGTGACATCGGCGCAATCTTCTACGGCAGACGGAACTGTTTGCCATCTTTTCCAGAGAGGGTCATATTCTTGTTTCATATTTGAACTATTCCTCCTGTTGCTAATATAAAGATAACCCAGAGGCAAAACACCTCTAGGTTATCTCTGATATTTTCTATCTTTTCTTTAGACATTAGAATTGTGCTAATGCTAAAAACATTATAGCGAACGGTAGTAAGATTGGAAGAGTCAATAGTGTCACGAACTCTAGGGCTTCAATGATGCTTGGTAGCACTTCTCTCAGGACTTCGAATTTTCCCACCATGCTCTTCGCAATATTCATAATTGCTGTTGACATGGTTTCTCCAGATTAATATATGTTAAACAAATAATGTATTATCACTGTGGATTATACACTGTTATTTAGTAAATTACTAGCCCTAAAATAAAAGTTTGTGAAAATTAGTGCAACTTTTTTTTATCTGTTGGTGCTTCAGATAATTCGAACTCTTCTAGTTCCCAATCCATATCTTCTAACTGTTCTTCTATGAACTGTTCGTCAGGTGCTTCAGACATTCTTGACATCATTCTATCTATTGACCTACGCATTATCTCAGATACTTTCTTATCTTCAACTGTTGCAAGTGGTATAGATTTGTTTTCAATCATTTCAAACCATCTAGAAGATGCATCATCATAGTAAGGAACGAATTGCTCGTTCATAAGATTTCTATGTATGATTTCAAATTTAGGTATGTTAATAACCTCGTCTGCACTTAAAGGCGCATAAGGATAGAAGACTGCATTTGTTCTTGGTGTTCCTGGAACTAGTGATAGTTGACATATCATAGGAAGAGTAATCTCTAAATGGTCGCCACAATCTCTAGTCATACCAACAACTTCTGCGCCTGATTTTAGTTTGATAACTTCGTATCTTTCTGGTACTAAATCTTTTGGTGTTGTCATTACTTTAAGTCAAATTGTTTAAGTTCGTAAGGAAAGTTTTCCTCATTATAGGTATTTATTCTTTCTTTTAAGTGACTGAGAGTAAAATTATCACATTGTAAATCATCTGCGATATCAAATAATCTCATACTATCTTTACCATCTGCCTTACGAAGACCACGACCAATTGATTGTAAGTTTCTGATTCTAGACTTTGAAGGACTTGCGAACACTACATTATCTATCTTTTTGATATTGATACCTGTAGAGAATGTTCCATATGATGCAAGTATCACACTATCATTTGATTTCTCTACAAGTTCTCTGACTTTCTCTCTGTCTTCTGTATCAGTTCCGCCATATACATAATGTAAATCTTTTACTCTGCCATCTATCATAGGATATAACACTTCACCATGTTTTTCTACATACTGAAACAATACTAATGTATTACCTTTCAACGATGAAACTAGATTAGTTATGAACTTATTTCTTTCTTCATTAGAACATAGATAGTCCATCTCTTCTTGATAGGTCATTTTTTTCATTTTAGTATGACGGAGTATGACACATTGTATGGAAATTTGAGCAATTGTTCCTTCTTCCATAAGTTGTGAAGATGTTATGACTTTCTTAACAGGACCAAACATGCCTTCTAATTGTAATCTATGACATTCAGAACCATCTAAAGTTCCTGTTGTGCCTATTCTAATTGCAGTAGTCTTCATCTTCTCTAAGATACCTTTCAGTGTTTGTGCCTTAAATAAATGTGCCTCATCTCCTACTACAACATCAAATGATTGCATTACTTCTTTAGGTGCCTTAGCAAAGCTTTGCCATGTTGTAATCGTGATTGCTGAATCAAACACAGGCTGACCAGCATAAATTTTACAAATCTCTTCATCATATCCATAATCTATAAAGTCCTTTGCCATTTGTTCTACGAGTGATGTAGTTGGCACTATAATAATTGTTTTCTTGTTATAATATCTTGCAAGTAAATAAATGATTAATGATTTACCACTTGCAGTTGGTGAAAGTAAAAGTTGTCTGCCATATTGCACAGCAGTTCTAAATGCTTCCATTTGATAATCTCTTGGCGAGAAAGGTAAGTTTAGTTCTTCTATAAACTGATGCAACTCTTCTGTTGCCCTTTGTTTCTCTCCTATTACATCTTGTATACCTTCAAAGTTAAAACCTCTTTCTCTACAGAACTCATCTACATATGGTAATAGACCTATGTAAATCTTATTTGTTTTGATAGAGAACAATCTAACTTTGCCATCCCAATATCTGTTCTTATAAGACGGCATGAACTTGGCACCAGGAACTGTAAACGAAAAAAAGTCATGTAAGTCTTTTGCAAGACCATCATCACAATGAACTCTCATAAAGACTTCATCTAATTTTTCTACTCTAACTGTTTCAGACATAAGGTTGACCGTGATACCAACTAACTAGAGATACTCTTGTTCCTCTTGTCACTGGTTGCACTTGGTGATGAACAAAAGAAGGAAAGATTATAAATGAACCTCTTTCTTTTGCACTGAACGGCGCTGACTGTATGTATGGGTCTACATTGACACTCTGCACTCCTGTTGATTTTAGTTTATCGAATATACCAACAGGTTCTATCCATTGAAAATGACCACCTTCATATTCATCTGGATATGATAACTGAATTGTTGAACTCAACTTTCTAATACGACCACCATCTGATTGTGGCGTAGCACCTGAGTCTGTATGCCATGTATAAAAGTCTCCTGTGATTTCTGCATCTGGTCTATGTCTGTAAATAGTATACTGATGATTCTCTATATGGTCCCATTGAAACATCCAGTTCGCATCTACATTTGCTTGATTGATACCATCTGTAATCTTTTGACCTATCTCTTGTGGCATTTGATTGTGTATTATCCATTTTACATCTGATTGTCTAATAAAATTATCATTAGTTCCAGACTGTTCATCTCTAGGTGCATCGGGGTCATGTTCACCATTACCAATACGACCTTCTTCTAGTTCTATTTGTTCTGCAACTTCTTGTATGATATCACATTCTCTTTGAGTAAAGTATTCAGGATATATGATACAGTATTGTCCTAATGTCATTATTGACCTGCCATAAACTTACGCCACTCTATTGTATTCTTGATTGTTTGATGTCGCCATGTAATATTATCCATACATCTTTTCAAGAAATCTACAGTGACTTCTAAGTATTCTATTTTTGCTTTGAGTGTTTTTAAATCGTTGTCTGCATTGAAGAAGTAATTGAAATCATTCTTCATTATTTTTAGACCATCGAATGGGTCTGTCTTCCAACCAAACTTTTGTATTTGGTCATCGTCTAACTTACCTGTATACCATAACCATTTATACTTTAGTAATTCGTTATAGTCTTGATTGTATTTTTTGAGTAGTAGAATTTTACTTGAAAGCATATCAGAATACTTTGCATGTAATTTAGGAACTTCTAGTGATGATTTATCTAGTTCGATATCATCTACTTCGCAATCCTTTTCCCACTGTAATTTGATTTCATCTAAAGTCATAATGTATATATTATATCACAAAAGGTGTGATTTTACGAGGTGGTTTCTATTTCGTAATATGTAAATCTAAACGATACATTCACTGTTGCCGGTTCAGCATCAGCGCCAGATTCTAATTCAATAGACCCTAATGCTGTAGGAAATGCATCATGAAATCTTATGAATCTATTTGGTATGTTTTTGTTTGTATTTAAAACTAATGTGATATCAGAATACTGATTCAGGTCATTGTTTGTTGATGCAAGAACATTTGTTTTCGTGACAGCAGTATCAGTAAATGAACCATATAGTTTTGGGTCACTTAAAGGCACAATCGAATCTATCCAATTATACATTTCTATGAAGTTACCTAAGTCTTCATCTACAATGAAAGATACTTCAAGTGTATCAAATGTTGCCTTGTCGCCTGGAAAAAATGCATCAAGACCAACACCTGCACCTTGAACAACTTCACCAAACTGTATGCCTGGTATGTTTACTGTTCTTACATAATACTCTACAGTTGGAACTTTATCTATCAATAGTTTAAAGTTATTTCTGTTAAGTATCGACCTGTTGATATCTGTTTTAATAGTCATAATACTATTTATCTAAATGGGGAACCGAAGTTCCCCAAATGTTTTACTTCTCGTTTACAAACTCATTGAGTTGTCTTGCAACTGAAATAACTTCTTCTGTAGCAACGAATTGGTCACCATAAGGTTTTCTATCGTTAGGGAAGTTGTTATTGTGTTCTACAATCGCCTCATTGTTTCTGTAGATGTTTCCTTCTAACAGACCTTGTGCTTGATTGAGTAAGTCGGCTCTG
>Ga0209503_10000192_pt1 | contig 42652 bp, 45 predicted proteins | sample SouAtlMetagenome_2_FD_187448 | JGI IMG/M metagenome (GOLD analysis project Ga0209503, IMG submission 187448) | Marine eukaryotic phytoplankton communities from Atlantic Ocean - South Atlantic ANT15 Metagenome (SPAdes) (version 2) | ecosystem: Environmental > Aquatic > Marine > Oceanic | place...
AAATCAAAGACATTCAATTCGATAATGATGGCGTATCAGAAGCCATCGTTATGGCCTCAGCTGCCGGTTGGTACGTTGGCAAGATCGATAAGTCCGAAGGATTTATCCAGCCATACAACAGGTACAGTGGTTACTTTGCCACACCTGAGGAGGCACAAAAGGAGCTAGAGCTTTATGCCTAGTCCTTCCGAGATACAATCAATGCTTCCACTATTTTTTCAACTCCTCTTCTTCGCGGTAGCTGGAGCATTGATTGTAGGAGTATTCTTTTCCATAGTTGGTTGGTTCTTTCGTAACGCAATACTTATCATGATTGTCGTTGCCTTATTGTTCGCAATCAACTATGGCTATATTGATTTAACTAAACTATTTGGAGCTGTAAATTATGACAATGCATCTGTTACCAGTTTATTACAACAATAATAATACTAAAAAGAAAAAGCCATTTCGCAAGCCCGGTTGGCAAAAAGCTCAAGCTGAGCATGATAAGTGGCTCATGTCACGTGGCGTCCATCCTAGTCAATTAAAAAACAAAGATAAGTCTTCAGGAATTAGTGCTCCCAACTATAAAGAGCACTCACATTCTCTACCAACAAGTAACTATGTAGGTAAGGTTGTTGGTAAGTCAAAACAAAATACCTATACTGGTGATTTCATTACTGGTATAGCTACCATGCATAAGTCAAACATGGTGCCAGTTAGTAAAAATGCTGATGCTAAAGAGTATGCTACCATGAGGAGAAATTAATGGAAAAGCATAAGATCGAAGAGTGCTTTCAAATATTTAAACTCATGGCCAAAGCTAAACACGCTAATCACAAGTACATGGTAAGAACTATTACTAATCTTTTTGGATGTTACTTTGATGGATGGACAGTTATAGGAATAACTGAAGAAGCATATAACTCATTTAAACGAGTTGACTTTAAGAGAATACCAAATAAAAAAGATGAATCGCCAGTTGAAAGAGCACATATAGTTCAAAGACATAAATGGGTTACTGAACTAATTGAAAGAGACTGGAAAAATTCTCAAGAGTGGTATGAGTTTATACAAGAAAATGATAAGACTGTTCTTGCTACAGCATATGAAAATAAGTTATCAGATAGCATTAGTGCTCCACTGAAAATTAAATATCGTATTCCAGAGATTGGAAAGTACTTTACTGGTAAATTTATAGGATGTACTTACAGAAAAAACATCGAAAAGAAATTACTTGAGAGTTTTAATGTTTAACATGTTAATAACAAAAATGAAAAAAAGTGAAAAAAGTCCTTTACTTTTCGGAAAAACTGTGATAGAATATATCTATAAAATGAAAAAAGCGGAGTTCAAATATGTTTAATTATGCCAATATTATCAGACAGCTAGAAGCAATGTCATCTATTCACCAAGATGAGTTTGCTCAAAAGCTTATCGAAAAAAACAGTGGATTGGCTGCTGCCATATCTACTAAAATTAACATTGCTCATCAGGATAAGTATTACACCGATACTGAAGCAATGGATGAATCTCTTAAGATAAGAGGCCATGCTTAATGAAAAATCCTATAGCTAAATATTTAATGTGTTCTTATGCTTACTATAAGCTTGACAAAAACTTAATAACTGATCATGAGTTTGATCAGTTAGGTAAAGACATTCTTGCTAACTATGATAATATAGAACACATGCATAAACACTTAGTTACTAAAGAAATGCTAGATGCTGGTACTTACTTAGGTGAATATCCTAATATGGTCATTGGCGCTACACACGATTACATCAACACACACAACATATAAATGGGAGTTTAATATGGGACTAACAGCACTTAAAGGCAAAAAAACAAAAAAGAAATTTAAATCAAGATCAAGAACTGGTTTGGCAGGTATTCCAATTGATAAAGGATTTGATGCAGTAAAAGACTACTTTCACTTAGAAGTTGACAAAAAAGACTGCATAAGTCAAGTCAAGTCATGGGTTAAGAAAAACTTTCCTCAACCGTCTAAATATATCTTGTCAAATCCAGAATATCATTTTACAATGTCTCATCATGCTGCTACAGCTTTTTGGTATAATAACAACTTAAATAAAACTATTGAGTCTCCAAAAGCTGCCGACTTCTTAAATCACTTATTTGATAAAATGATACCACTTATCGAAACCGGTAAGGTATTATATCAAGAAAAGCAAAGAGAAAAGAAAGCTAACTTAAACGTGATATCATTGTCACCACAAGATAGGTTAGTACGTAAGATTAATAACACTATAATGCAAGAATTACTTGAACTAGAGGACAAGTGGATCGAAGGTGAAGATGCCACTATTAACTTATACGATAGATTCAAGTATCATGGCCTAACAAATACTGCTATAAGTCACGTTAAGCCAATGGTTGAGGGCTGGCTTCTTGATTATGAAGACGCATATCACAAAAGATGCGAACAAGCTGTCGAAGGTTACTCCCACCTTAAACGGTCAGTCCTCAATCAAAGAATTAAAGTATGTACTACAATGTTGGAAGACCTTGAACGAATTAGGTCAGCAACTAAAGCTTCACGTACAGTTAAGCTTAAGAAACCTAAGGCTGCCGATAAGCAGGTTTCGAAAGTACAATATAAGAATGAGGATAATGACTTTAAGATTGTTTCAATACATCCGATACAAATTATTGGAAAGCATAAGTTATATGTATTTAATACGAAATATAAAGAGCTATGTGTGTATGAAACTGAATCTACACGAGGATTTGAAATATCTGGTTCTACTATTAAGAACTTCAATCCAGTGGCAAGTTTTAAAGTCAAGCTAAGAAAGCCAATGGATTTCTTTCCGGTCTTACTAAATAAGAGCTATAATCAAATAGGTAAGTTCCTAGATGATAATCTTAAGAAGGCAAAGCGTAAAGGTGCCAATGGACGTATCAATAAAGATACAATATTATTAAGGGTTTTAGACAAATGAAAATAGAAGAACAATTTTTAACAAAGTCTAAATTTACAAAGCTTATCGAACATACCGTAGCAGATCTCAAGATTCCATATATGGATGCAATACTGAAGGTTTGTGAAACTAACGATATAGAAATCGAAGACATTCGAAAGTTTATATCACCAGTTATAAAAGATAAGCTTGAGGCTGAGGCAATGGATTTGAATTATTTACCTAAGAAGAATTCCATTGACTCGTCACTATTCAACTAAAATACTGTGTATATATAGTATTATATTTCAGTTAATATTTCAGCAATAAGGAGACAATACGATGTCATTCGAAACATTAAAACGCAGTCGCGGTTCAAATATCAATAAAATCATTAAAGCAGCAGAAGCCACCAACTCTGGCGAGACAAAATCTTATGTAGATGAGAGAATGTGGAAGCCAACTGTCGACAAGGCAGGTAATGGTTATGCTGTTATCAGGTTTCTCCCTGGTAAAGATGATAACCTTCCATTTATAAGATACTGGGATCACGGGTTTAAAGGCCCTACCGGTCAATGGTATATTGAGAACTCACTAACTTCTATTGGTCAACCTGATCCAGTAGGTGAGTTAAACTCTAAGCTTTGGAACTCAGGTATTGAGTCCGATAAAGATAAGGCGAGATCTCAGAAGAGAAGATTACATTACGTTACCAATATTATGGTAGTAAATGATCCATCAGCTCCTCAAAACGAAGGTAAGGTATTCTTATACAAGTTTGGTAAGAAGATATTCGATAAGATTTATGATCTTATGAATCCTGCTTTTGCAGATGAGACACCTATAGATCCATTTGATTTTTGGGAAGGCGCTGACTTTAAACTTAAGATAAGAAATGTTGAAGGTTATAGAAACTATGATAAGTCAGAGTTTTCATCAGCCTCTCAATTCTTAGGTGCAGATGAAGCTAAGTTAGAAGAAACTTATAATAATATGCACGACTTATCTGAGTTTACAAATCCTAAGAACTATAAGACTTATGATGAACTTAAAACTAAATTGATGAGAGTTCTTGGTGAAGAAATGAATGCAGGTTCATATACTGTAAGGGAAGAGGTCAAGATAAATGATCCTATGCCTGCGCATGAACCAGTAACTGCTGAAGAAATCAGTAGTGAAGATGAAGATACTCTATCTTATTTCTCAAAACTTGCTAAGCAAGACTAATCTTATAACCCATAAGATGCTAACATTTGGTCTTGCAGGTCAACTGCAGGACCACTTGATATTAATGCATTAGTATTATTAGTTGTAGAATTATTGGTTGTCTTATTGTCTTGTATAACAGTACCACCACCACTTCCACCAGATCCTTCATTTGTAGAACTTAAGTTGGCTGGAGATCCCGGTGCAATATTAGTCTTACCTAACACATAATTTACTTTACCTATTGTTTTAACAAGCTCATCAGTTTTTAATTCAGGATTAAGTAAGCCACCCTTACCAGCTGGTCCAAAATCTATAGTACCACCAAATCCACCTTTTTGAAGTAAGTAATTAAAAAATCCATCTTTTTTAAATGTTCCACCATTTGCCATTAAGAATATTAATTCTCTCGATGTAGAAAGCGCTGATCCAAGATCTACCATTTTCTTACCAAATTTTTCTGGATCTAAGTCAGATCCTGCTTTGTTAAATGACGTAACAAAATTTAAAACAGAACTACTTAGAGTGTCAAGCTTATTTCCTAATCCTTCTGGTATATCATTAAGTGGCTTAAGTGACTCAACAGTATCTTGTATTAAATTCTTTCGAGTTGTTTTTGAATCCTTCATATCGGTGCCAAATATAAAGTTAATTATTTTTTTAGCACCATCAATTAAACCATCAATTGCTGTTATCGCTGTAGTACCTACGAATACTGAAAGTAAAGCTGGTCCAACTCCGGCCATTGCAGCAATCTTTTTGAGTAATCCGTCACCTTCAATTTTATTTAATTCGGCTATACCTCCAGCAACATTTCCCATAATTTCTTTAAACCCATCACCTGAAACACCTAATTTGTTGAATAGATCACCGACACCCGCTAAAGCACCTAGGAAACCAGAAACACCTGCGCCGATAGCAGTCATACCTAATGCAGCTTTTCCAGCCATACCTACACCAAACAACGCACCAAGTGCGCCACCAGCTGCTAACAATGGAGCAACTTTTGTAAATCCATCATCTCCTAAAGCACCTAAACCTTCGGCCACATTTTTCATTAATGTTTTTAAGCCTTCACCATCTACATTCATCATTTGTGTAAGCTTATCGCCTACTCCTAATGCTCCAAAGAAACCAGCTATACCAGCACCTATTGCGGCTATACCTATAGCCGCTTTTGCACTCTTACCTACTCCAAACAGAGCACCAAATGCTGCGCCACCTCCCATTAAAGCTCCTAGTGCAATAAACTGTTTATCGTTTAATGCGCCTAAACCTTCAGCAAAATTTTTCATAAATGTTGATAAGTTAGCACCAGTAGATTCCATAGCTCCTATCGCCATATCACCTGCGGCTAATCCACTAAAAAACGCGCTGATACCTAAACCTATTGAAGCTATACCAATTCCTGCACCCATTCCACTTATTAGAGGTACAGCACCAAATAGAGCACCTGCACCTAAGACGGCTCCTAATGCTACTAAATCACGTGTTGAAAATGCAGCCATACCTTCGGCTAAGTTTGTTAATAACTTTTTAAGATTGTCTCCACTGCCAAACTTTGCCATAATTGCTTCAGCTCCAGCGAGACCCATAAAAAAAGCACCAAGACCAGCCCCTGCAGCTCCAATTCCTATACCTGCTCCAGCAAGTCCAAAGCCACCTAATTTTCCAAGAAGACCTCCACCGCCTCCACTTGGACCCTTTGCGGCTGCTCGACCGGGAGCTCCAGCTGCTTTAGCTTTAGTGCCTTCACGACTTGCTTCTAAGTTTTTTTGATTTTGTTTAGACAAGTATGCAAAGAATTTGCCAAACTGATTCTCAATACCAGCAATCCCGTGATTAATATCTTTGTTGGTCTCGTTGTTAGCCTTTAGCTGGTCAACAACCTGTCCCATTGTGGTATAACTTCTTGCCATTACCTTTTAACTCCGCTTTTCATTTCTTGCATTTGAATATCTTGCTCTTTAATAAAATCAACAAGCATATCAACATACACGTCTTTTTCCCAAGGTATCAATCCGTCTATCTCACTCAATGAATACTTATGATGCTGCATTAAATCGAAGTTAGTTTTATAATAATTATGCAGACTTGTATGAGATAGACTAATTATAAAAAACTTTGCAGACCCTCCACTGATATCTTGTTTTCATGATCACATGCTTTACACTTATATTCTATATCATGTTTTAACTTAGGAATATCTTGTATGTATTCTCGTATTTTAGTAAATTGATCTCCTGTCATAGATTCCATAAAGTCTTCAAACTCTTCAAACTTAACTTCTCTCATATCAATGCGTTCGTTTTCAGTCATTACAGATATTATAGATTCTTTTATTAGGCCAAATATTTGACGTGTTGGAGATTCTGTTATAACATCTTCACTATTTGCTAATGATATAAATGATGGGTGTTTCATCTCCACACTAATTGTGTCATTAATTTTTATGACATTATCAACATCTTTTACATCTATTTTAATGTCATCAAGCTTGACTATAACTTCGTTTTCATCATTACAAGATTCGCACTTAAATAGTAATTTAGCAGTCTCACCTACTGACTTACTTCTTATTTTTAAAAATAAATACTCAACATCATATGATGTTAATTGATTAACATTTATTTCATCCAGTATACATGACTTAACTGTATCTAAAACTGCTTGAGCTATTTGCTTTCCATCTTGTGATTCCATAGCAATAAGCATAATTTTTTCTTCTTTAACTAAAAATGGCCTAATGTTAATATCTTTCTTCATTGAAGGTACATCAACAATATACTTTGGCATATTATTTAGTTTTGGCAATAAACTCATATCATTTCACTCCTTATAGTAAATCTATTCCACCTAATGGTGTATCAATATCCATATTAATAAATCCTTGTGTATTACTAGCACGGGCCCAGTTAGTATACGCAAATGTCACTGTTAATTGTATTAACCCGTCCAGCTCGTTGTTTAATTCGATTGCACTTGTTGCAATAGGAAATGCATCAAGTAATTCTACTGAGTAAACAGACCCTCCTCCAATTCCCGCGTTAAATCTGATTGGACCAATTTGTTTACTAATTCCTGCTAAAGGTTGTCTTAATTGATGTATGCTTACTGACTTAGCATACTGGCTCTTATAATTACTGGTAAACGCTCCTCTTCCTTCTTCTGGAATTGCAGTATTTCTCCATGCATCAAAATATTCTTTTACGCCATAATCGTTCATTAAATAAAATGTCATAGAAACATCATCAATCGCATATCCATAAGCAACTTTCTGAAATTCCATTCCTATTCTTCGATCATTAGTTAATGTGACTTTTCCGGGTAATGTTGCAGTGGAACAAAGAATGTTTAGTTCTCTCCCAGATGCTCCTCCTCCACCACCGGTTAATAGACCTATAATTCCCTGTAATAGACCTCCTCCACCACCAAAGCTTGTTGGTAACGTAACTAAGAACCTATTAGGTCTAGCAAATCCTAGCTTTGTATTTGCTAAAGCTTTTAATTCATCTACACTATTAGCCATTTGCTATCTTCCTTGAATCCGAGTATACTCTTCCAGCAGAAGACTTTTGCCAGCTCGCTGTTGGCATAAATGTTACTATCTCCCACTCAGGCGCTGAAACTTGAGCAAATCTAGATTTAACATGTTCCAGCAAGTAATGCTTAAAACATGGTTTAAAGTATCTAAATCTTGATGCGCCTCTAAGTAATCTATATGTTAATGTAAATCGAGTTGACTCATTATATTTTTTATTATTAACTATATCAAGTAAGCTATCTAAAAACTTAGCTCTTAAAACTGGAGGAAGATAATGTAAATTGATTCCTCTAAAACCTCCTTCAGCTTTTTCAACTGGTATCACTAATGGAAATGTATCATAGTAAGGCAACTTGTCTTTCCACTTAGGATCATAAAAGAACATCATCATACTGCCTAATAGCGGTGAACTTACTTTGTTGATTTCATCTTCCCTCATTAATGCCTCACGATTCACTCGTGTCAGTCGCTGCACGCGTCTACGAAACCAGTCACGCGACTCTTGTGTACGAGGAGTAATACCTTTACGAAAAGCTTCAAGTTCTAGTTTTTGAAATAAGTTACTCATAAGTCTATTTATATCGTTTCTTACGCTTTTTACGATATGTAGGTAAAGGTTTATATGCTTTAAGCTTTCCCGGTACAGGCTTAGTTAATAGCTTCATCTCTTGCAAAGTCTTTTCTGTCCATACTTGAAACTCCCAGCCACGATCTCTTGCATACTCATTTGCAGCTTCCCACTTATTCATATTTTTAACATAAGTTAACCCTTCTGTTATATACCTCTTAGTTCTTCTTGGTCCAACTGGGGGTACTGTTTCTTTTTCAGGTTTAATCTCAACCAACAATGTCTTATCTTCAAACACAATTTTCATATCAACATAGTACTTATGATACTTTTTATCGACGTCATAGTAGTATGGAACTATTATTTCTTCTGAACTCCAGCTCTTTACTTTATCGTTCTTGTCACACCATTGAAATACAGCTTTCTCCCACAAAGACCTATATACTATATTGGTGTGGTCACCTCTGTACTTTGTAGTGTTTTTCGCTTTATATAGACCAGAATATACCATGAGTTTCGTTATAAATAAAGAAATAATACTTTAATATTATCTATAAGGATTACACATGGAAATATTCGACAAAGCAGGACCTCTTGGAGAAACACTCAAGGGAGGAGGCGGATTACAAAATCCTATTAAAAATTTTAGTAATGTAGAAGGTGCCCTTGAAGATTTTGCCGAAGCTGGTCAATCACTACTTGGTGCTTTATTTTCAAACTTTGGTGCAGGTGGAAGTACATTAGAATATCCTTCAGATGTTTCTGGTAATCCTGCTTATGCCGCAACTGTAACTTTTCAAACTCTTGAATACACATCACCTGAATCCGGAAAAAGTCAAAAGTCTCATATGAAACAACAAGAAGATAATCTTAAGCAGGCAAAATTAAAAGAAGCCGATGATGCAAGAAATAAAGCCGCAGGTATGGGCATGGTTGATGATATGAGCAGTATGAACCCCAGTTTTCAAATGTCTAATGATGCAAATTCTGCGTTTTTAGGAGCAACTAATCAACCGACAACTTTTTCTGCAGATACCGCGGATGGTAGCGGAGGCGCTAATACGGCAGCCTTTGCAGATGATGCTGCGGCATTAAATTTTGCAGCGAAAAAAGATACAGAAGTTGAGGCCGCAAGCGCAAAGAAGTCGTCTTCAACTGTAAGAGCTGGAACTAGCTTTTTTCGAAAAAAGGGTGAGCCAGCAGTAACTATGTACTTTCCTCCTAGTATGGCATTTGTCGATGGTGTTGCTTATGACACCAGTGCCGCTCTAGGATCAATGGGTGCTTCAGCACTAGCTGCGATGGAAGGCGGTATGGGAGGTCTTGAAGCTGCAGGTCAAGCTCTTAAGAGTGAGGGAGATGCATTGGTCGATACTATCGGAAGTCTTATGGGAGGACAAAAGGCAACTGGTTTATCAGAAGGAGCAACTAATGCACTTAAGTTGGCCGCGGCTAAAGTTAATAATAGATTTAATCCTAGTAGTGAATTTAAGAATGCTGCAGCTTTAGCAAATAGATTTATGGTTAATCCTAACGTAAGAGCAATATTTAGAGGAGTCAATATAAGAGAGTTTCAATTTCAATTTAAGTTGATTGCAACATCACCTGAAGAAGCTAGGACAATACAAAAGATAATTAAGCACTTTAGAAAAGAGTTATATCCTCGAGGATTTCCTGTAAACTTTGGCACAGCATCAGCCGACATAGGTTATCACTTTCCAAATGCATTTAAGATAATATTTAAGTTTCAGGGAAGAAGAAATAAAAATCTACCAAAAATTAAACCATGCTACCTAAGAAGTTTTAGTGCTACTATTAATCCTACCGGAGGCTCATTTCGAAATGATGGTCAACCAAATGAAATAGATATCTCAATGGCGTTTGTTGAACATGAAACACTTAAGTCTCTTGACGTTAAGAAAGGATTTTAAATGTTATACTTTAGTCAATTTGCAAATGTTAGTTATAATTTTGGAGATGAGCCAGATCCAGTAGTATTTCAAAATATATCTTCATATGCAGATATAATTGATCAAATAAAAAATGACATAACTTTTGCTAATATGCATACGATACAAGAAGGTTTTAGGCCTGATCAAGTGTCAATACAACTATATGATACTCCATTACATTATTGGACATTTTATCTTTTAAATGACAATATAAGAGAACAGGGATGGCCTTTACCTAATCAAGAGCTAATTACGTATATACATAAAGTTTTTCCAAATACGACAATAACAACTCGTGATAGTAGTTTAGCTACCAAGTTTAAGATAGGGCAAACCATAACTGGAAATACTTCAGGTAAAAGTGGTAAGATAATAAAAAGGAACATGGACTTAGGACAAATTATTATTGAAGGTAACGTGTCTTTTACTACATCCGGTGAAACTTTTACATCAACAAATTCTTCTGGAGTTGAAGAAACTTTAGTTGCAGTTTCATCAGAGAGAGAATACTTATCGGAAAGTCACTATGTAGACGGCGATGGAACTATTACCGATATTGATCCTACTATAGGACCGGGAGCTTTGCTTACTGGTAAAACAAATCAAGATGTATATTATAATGTTAATGAGAGTTTAAAACAAATTAAAGTTATTAAACCGAGCATAATTAATGGAATAGTGACAAGCTTTAAAAAGTCACTAAGAGGTTAAATGGAACTATCAGCGCAATCAGGTACCGATTATTTAATTGTTGAAGCTGTCATATCTTCTACTCGTAGTGACACAGAAGTTGACATAAGAACTTTAGTTTCGGAGTTTATTATATATGAACACATAGATAAACCATACTTAACTGGAACCTTAACATTTAAAGAAGAAGAAAATATAGTACAAGATGTTGACTTTCAAGGAGGAGAAAAATTAACAATAACGATACAGCACTTAGAAGAAACTGTGTCTGCAAATACTATAACCAAAGAGTTCTTGATTGATACAGTTGATAATATCGTAAGAATTGACGAAAGAACTGAATTTGTAATATTACACATGACCGAATACCATGTATTTGATTCTTCTGCACAAAATATTAGTAAATCTTACAATGGTGCGCCAACTTCAATCATTAAAAAGATATCGCAAACTTTTTTAGATAAAGATGTTTTAATTGATGGAGTAGATGATTTGAAAGATATGAAAGTTATAGTTCCAAACTTAAATCCAATTGAGGCATGTATGTGGTTGAATAAAAGAGCAACTACTAGTGATGGATTACCATTTTTCTTTTTTTCAACTTTAGGTACTGAGAACTTAATATTAAAAGATTTAGAAAAAATGTTGACTCAACAGCCAATTAATACAGAAGCTCCTTACATATATGCTCCTAGTGGAGGCGATGGAAATGAACAAACTAAGAGATATTTAATTATTAAATACAGATATGAAGCATCAGAAAACTTACTTAATATTATGAGAAAAGGACATGTAGGTGCTAAATATGTTTTTCATGATACCATGAAAGGTATACCTACAAATGTTGACTTTGATGTTGATAATGTTTTTCAGACACTAATTACTAAAAATGCTCTTGGAGGCGAGAACTCTAGGTACAATCACTCACCTGAATTTAAAGTAAAAGATAAAAAGATAGGCCAACATAATTCAAAGGTCGTATCACAAATAGCATCATCGGGAGCATATGATACAGTTGGAACGACATTTAAAAGCTATCAAGGCGAAACAACAGTTGGCGGTCAGGCCAAAAAGGTTAATAGAAATTCACTTAGGCACTTTATGACAAAGACTCCTTTATCTATAACAGTAAGAGGCAGAGAGTTTTTAACAGGTGATGCTAACTATACAATAGGCAAGACTATAAGGATAAGATTTTTAGATACTAACCCTTATTTAGATGATAAGACAGCAAAGTTGGATTTAAAAAAATCTGGAGATTACATTATAATGACAGCAAAACATGTCTTTTCAGATGAGAGCGTTATAACTGAACTTACATGTGGTAGAGTTGCATCATTAGGAGTGGAGACCGAGATATAATGGCAGATTATTACGGTGATGAGACAAGATGGTTTATAGGCTATGTTGTTAATAATGTAGATCCCTTAAAACTTGATAGAGTAAAAGTAAGAATTATTGGAATTCATACTGAGAATACTGAAGACATTGATGATGATGATTTACCGTGGGCTCAAGTGAATGTTCCAGTAACTGAAGATGGAAGTTCTGGGCAAGGTGCAAACTCACAACTCAAAGTAAGAGCTCAAGTGTTTGGAATATTCCTTGATGGAAAGAACTCACAGCTGCCTTTAATACTAGGTTCAATACCAAAAGTAGAGACAAATACCAACGCCGTAGATGAGTCGTTGCCAGAAGTGTCGGTTGAAATAAATGGTAATACTAATATTGAAAAAGCATTTAACTTTTTCATATCACCTGAAGGAGGAGAGTTTACACCACAGCAGGCATGCGGAATGATTGGAAACTTCTGTGTCGAGTCAGGCGCGGCCGCGAATCGTGGAGACTTAAACCCGGCGGCAGTGTCTGGCTTTAAAGATGAGGGATCATTCGGTATAGCACAATGGAATCCTGCAAAAAAAGCTGGTGATAGATTTGGAGAACTCAAGAAGTTTGCAGCGAAAATAGGAAGAGATCATAGAGAAATAGAAACACAATTAAGGTTTGTAAAGCATGAACTTGAGACAATACCATATTTAGGTATAGGTCAACTAAGAAGAGCATCTACTCTTAAAGATGCTACTATTATTTTTCAGAATAAATATGAAAGACCAAACAAAGATCTTGCTCATACGGATCAAAGAATTGCGTATGCGCAAGAAACTATGAAGAAACTTGGAACTGGAGTTAATGATGATCCAATTAATCCTGAGGAGTAGTATGTATGGCCAGTGAAACTATTAATCTTAAAGGAAAAGCTTTTGCCTTTGGTGTAGGACCAATAGGAAAAAAGCGTAAGTTTAATGGAACTGTATTTAGTTTTGCGCCTGAAGATAAGGGTAAGATTTTAAAGATTACTGAAGTTCGAGCGGGAGCTAATAGCTTAAGTCAATCGTTATTAACACAGGGAAGTGGTTATACATTTAACGGGACAAGTATAACACTATTAAACCCAGGCCAAACATATATTAAAGTAGAGTTTGAGAGAGATGGAACTGAAGAATTTAATAAAGCAGCGGAGAACGCGCCTATACTTAGAGACATACAAGCACAATTAATTAATAATCTAGGTGGCGGTGAGGTTGCAACTGTTAAGAATGAGCAAGTTAAAAGTTTAGTAACTAAAAGTGCTATTTTTAAAAATCCCGGAGAAATTTTAGCTGGTTTTAAAAATTTTGGAGTGACATCAAAACCATCTAAAGACTTTGTTAAGAGTCCTATGCCTGTATTACTACAAGAAGATGCCGGTGATGGATCAGCCGCTGCAGTTTCGCCTAGTGCTACTTCATTCGTTAAGTTATTGAAAAAGAATATGAAATCTACTAACTTATCAAAAGTTGAAATATGTAATGGAACTATAGAAGATATTCAAAAGAGCTTAACAAGAAATACTCCTGGGTTAAAGCCAACTGCAAGAAAAAAACTACTATCAACGAGCTTTGTACCGCCTACGGTAAGTGTTAAAGTTTTAGCAAAAGTTGAAGAAGCGGTAAGTGACAGAGAAGAAGGCATAACTCCTGAAGATAACATTGCTAAAAAACAAATTGAAGTCGCTAAAGCTCGATCAGATTTATTTAGTGGCGCTGGAGGTTTGTTAGGTAAACTTGGTGATATGCTTCCACAAGGAGGTAGGTCTTTCGCAAACATACAACCTAACATGTTAGCTAAAGCACAGGGAATAACAGGTTCTCCTGACATAACTAAAGCGATCTCAAACATTCCCGAAGGAGTTACGATTCCAGCTGGACAAAAAAATCAAGTAGTAGAAAAACTTATGAAAGGAAAAGATAGCATTACTGGACAAACTGACTTTAGCACTAATATGAGTCAGGCCGTAGGAAAGGGAAAGTTAATCACTGATGTCACTCCACCCATTGGTAAAGAAGAGGCCGCAGCTCCAGTCGCTAAAACTAACTGGAAAGGTTATCTTGCACCTGCAGATTATGTCTTTGAAACTATTGGTTCACTAGATAAACTTATTGACTACTTTGAAGGAAGTGTTAGAGTTATGGGTGATGGAGAAACGGCAATAACTCAAGTTGTTGTTGATTACTGTGGTGATGAATTTATTAATGCTAAAGACGCAGCCGGTTTACATAAAGTTTCAAAGGATATGAATTTAGAAGATGCGATATATGAAGAAAATTTAGGAGGAAAAGGCGCAACAGAGGCTTCAGCTGCAGCTCGTAAAAAACTTGAAGGCGCTGATTCAGTTAAGAATGGATTACAGGCGCATCTTGTTATAAAGAGAGATGGAACATTGCAAAAGGGTAGACCTATTGATCAAGTTAATGGAGACAATCAGGCTTTCGGTGAAAGGTTTGATAAGATGATATATGTTGTATTCATTGCAGGAAGCAAGAATCCAGTAACTCCTCAACAGGCAGCAACATTTGATAATATTGCTGCAGCTACATATTTTACAATGTTACAATGTTTTATTATGGGTGTTTATGAAATTGATCCTGATTATGTGGCACCAGAAATTGACATATCAGCAACACGTACAAAATATGGTAAGATAACTGGAGGAATGATAGGAACAGATGATCCCGGCGGTAAGACTAGAAAAGAGCTAGGATTAGTTAAGTCACCAGAAATGGTTAAGACAGTTCCAACTAAAGTAAGCGAGTTTCAGTCAGTAAGTCCTACTAAGATTGCGAAAGAATATGAAAAAATAGATGAGACTACTGGATTAAAAAAACCAGTAAATATAGACGAAGCAACTGCTGAAATGAAAACTACATTAGAAGGTATAAAATCAGGAAATATAGATGTTCAAGGTAACTTAGATGCAGCAAAAATTAAAGGTCGTGGTGAAGCAAGTAAGATCATAGGAGATAAGAATGCTAATGCACTTTTTGGTAAACTAGACGGTATGTCTGGAAGCTTTGATGGTCTTGTTAAAGATTTAGATGTTAATAAGTTTGATGGATTAACATCAAAAATATCAAATGTTTTTAAAAGGTAATTTAAAATGGTAATGTCAAATAAAACACTTGGTGGTGCACCGGTAGGAATTAAAAAAGATAATGGATTCTCTGATCCTAATGAAGCATATCCTAAAAAGTCTTTCTTAAATGGTCCTTCTGTAAATGAAAAAGCAAGAGGAACTAAGAGAGTTAATGTAGAACTTGGAGGTGCTTCTGCAGATATTGACTTAGAGTTAAAAGACGAACCAGCATCAACATATCCTAATAGTCAAGTTAAAGAGACAGCATCAGGTCACATTGTAGAGTATGATGATACTCCCGGTGCAGAACGAGTAATGATTCGTCACAGAACCGGATCGGGCGTGGAGATGCGCGCAGACGGAACTATGGTATATGGATCAGTAACCAATACTATAAGAGTAACCGCACACGATGAAAAAGTTATTGTTGATGGTGATGGCGAGCTACACTATAATGGAAACTTAAAACTAAAAGTTGCAGGTGACTTTGACTTAGAAGTTGGTGGTGATTTTAATTTAAGAGTAGATGGAGACGTTGATCAAACTATTAAGCGTAGTTATAAACAAGACATAGGTAAGAGTAAAGAAGTTAAAATTCTTGAAAGTAGGTCAGAAACAATAGGTATAGATGGTACGACATTTATACATGGTAATAGCACAAATACAATTAAAAAGTCAAATAGTATATTTGTAGGAGAAGATGAAGCTCATAATATTGGTGGTACATTATTAATGACTGCAGAAAATGAAGTTACATTATCAACAAAAAGTATTAATGCTTCTGCATCATCACTTGCAGTATTAGGTGATAGTGGAACAATAGGTGGATCGAACATAGTTTACTACGGTCATACAGCACACATACCGAGAGTTAATGCAACTTCAGTTCACGCATCACAAGGTGTTATTGCATCTGTGGGAATGACCGCACCAACATTTAATGGTAACTTATCAGGTAATGCTAATACAGCAGGAAAAGCCGCAACTGCAGCTGTAGGACCAGCCGCAGGAAGTGCACAAGCAGCAGTAACTTTTACGAATGCTGCTGATTCAGATACATTGGAGCCTACAACTTCAGTCTTAAATGAATTATTAGAAAAGTCCTCAGTTGCAATAAAACGTATTGCTATTGATACGTTCGGTGGATTGTTTGATAGACTTAACAGGTTAAATCATTATGGTGGTCTATCAACTACTGAGTTGACAACTCGTCAGGTAAGATCAAAGTTAAGAGATCCTAATGCTGTTAACAACCAAAAATTTACTAGCGCCTGTCAGGCTGATGGAGTATTATCTGCATTCTTTTCAAGACAGTCAATACTTACAACTGATAGAATAGTTTCAGGAAAGAAGAGCTTAAGAATACCAAGTACAATAATAGGTAATCCAGATAAGCCAATGGAAAGATTTAAGGGAGAACCAATATCAGTAAAGACGACTGAAGCTTTACCTGAACCAAACTTTAATCCAGTATTTCAAGATGTCATTACGAGTAGAACTAGGTTAGCACCGGGTATTACGATGGCTACATTTTTAGGAGGATCCGGAGATCCAGTTACTTTAACTCATATACTCGATGATGATGTGAGATTAAAACTAGCAAAACAGTATACATTACATGCTCGTGTTTTAAGATCTGTCAACTCATATAAAGCAGTTAATGAGTTCAAAGACTTTAGGTTACAAGTGACTGAAGGATTATATAGAGCAGAAGAGGGTGAAGAGCTTGATGTTAGTGATGGAATTAATTACTTAATGTCAAGAGGAAGGGCAGTTGTGTATGAGTTAATTAATATGAAAGGTGAAATTGCTATTGAAAAGACATTTGACTTAGCCGTGTATTTAAAAGATACACTAAACTTTGAAAAGCTTATATTAGACTATGATAACTACAATCCCGATGGATCATTAAATGCTCAGATTATTATTGTTATGCCTGAAATAACTCCTCCATGGACAGTTACTTATAAGAATGAAGTGGAAACTAGATACAATAACTTCTCACAGGTAACAAATGAACTTATGGAAGCATTACCTACTACGTAACCGTATAAATAGAAAAAAGGATAAACTATGCCAACAAGAGCTTTTTCAATTGAGGATGGAAACTTAGGAAGTAAAACCATACTTACTTCTCGCACAAAGGCATCCAAAGATATTGACCTATCTTTTGCTAAAAAGCTTTCAGGGGACGTATTTAAGAAAGAAGATGCGGCTGCAGTGAAACAAGCAGTTAAGAACTTATTACTTACAAATTTTAGTGAGAAACCTTTTCTTCCAAGATTTGGTGGAAATTTAAACTCATTATTGTTTGCACTTAACACAGATATAGATGATGAAGATTTAGAAGAACAAATAATAAATGCTATAGAAATATATGAGCCTCGTGCAAGAGTTACTAACATAAGTAGTAATCTAAATGATGATCAGCATCAAATAAAAGTTACAGTAACTTTTAGAATAGTTAATACAAATGAAACTGTAACTACAAATATAGATTTAACAAGGTTAAGATAATGTCAACAACAATTAAATCAACGCAATTAGACTTTGATACTATAAAGAGCAAGTTAAAAGAATACTTAAAACAACAAACGGAGTTTGCAGATTATGACTTCGAAGCATCAGGTCTAAGTAATATTTTAGATGTATTAGCCTATAATACACACTTTACAGGCTTAAATGCTAACTTTGCCTTAAACGAATCTTTTATTAATACAGCACAACTAAGAAGCTCTGTTGCCGCTCTTGCCGAAGGCTTAGGCTACGTACCAAGATCTTATGTGTCTTCAGAAGCATCTTTAAATTTAAGTTTAAGTAGTATTCCAACACCAAGACCTAATGCCATTATATTACCTCGAAACACACAGTTTACTTCAAGTATTGATGGAGTATCATATACATTTCAGACAAGAGAAACATTTACCGCAAACGATGATGGAAATGGCACTTATCAATTTTTAAATGATACTGGTGGAACGGGAATTCCTGTCTTCGAAGGAACAGAAAAAACAAAGACATTTTTTGTAGGTGACACTTCTGATACACAAATATATGTGATACCTGATGTTACAATGGACACTACTACGATTCGTGTTCGAGTATTTCCGACTGCAGCATCAACATTATTTGATACATATACAGATATAAAGAAAGCAGTTAGAATAGAGAATGACTCAACTTATTATCAGATTAAAGAGGTACCTAACGGATATTATGAATTAATATTTGGTGACGGTCTTACAACTGGTAAAGCTCCAATTGCGGGTAACAAGATAATAGTTGATTACTTATCAACTCAAGGAAGTGTAGCTAATACGGCTTCTTCATTTAATGCATCTTCTCCTATTACAATTAATTCAGTAGCATATAATATGCTTGTTGTTACTGAATCTAATTCAGCAGGAGGAGCATTTAAAGAAAATATAGAATCTATAAGGCAAAACGCTCCTATTGCTTTTACATCACAACGAAGACTAGTTACTGCAGAAGATTATAAAGGACAAATATTATCAAACTTTAGCGCATATTTAGATGATGTGACTTCTTATGGTGGCGCTGATAATGTTCCTGCAATTTACGGTAGAGTATATGTAGGACTAAAGTTTAAGACTGGCATAACTGATAGTACTCAAGTATCGGTAAAAAACCAGATAAAAACAGACTTAACTGATAACATGTCGGTGATGTCAATAACAACAGAGTTTGTTGATCCTGTAACAACTAATCTTCAACTTACTACGACATTTAACTTAGATCCAGACTTGACTAGTTCTACTGGGCAGGCAATGCAAAACTTAGTACAGACCAGAATAAATTCATTTTTTGGAACTAACTTACAGAGATTTAATAAAGTTTTTAGAAGATCAAATATACTTACTATTATTGATGCGCTTGATCCTGCAATTTTAAACTCTAAAATAGATGTTAAGATGGTACAAACATTTACTCCTACTAATAATATTTCTCTTGGTTATGATATAATTTTTCCAGTAAAGCTTGCCATACCGGCGGCGGACTTACCTGTATTAACGTCTTCAGGATTTACATTTAATGGTCAAGCATGCTCATTACAAAATAAGCTAAGTAGTAATAAAATACAGATTATTTCAGTTGATGGAACCATTGAGAACGATAATGTAGGGTCTTATAATCAAGATACTGGCACTGTAAGCTTGGTAGGATTTAAGCCATCTTCTATAGATGGGAGCTTTATATCACTTACCGTAACTCCTGCAAATCAAAATACTATAAGACCATTACGTAACTATGTTCTTGACATTGATACTTCAACTTCAACTTCAAGAGCACTTCTTGATTTTCAAAATACACAGGTTAGCATTTAATGTCTATTAATTATCATAGTAAAAGAAGGCTTAAGAACTTTCAAGTAAGAAAGGTACGTGAAGCTTTACCTGAATACTACACTAGTGAGTTTCCAACACTTGTAACTTTTTTAGAAAAATACTATGACTTCTTAGATTCAGATAACGGAACACATGCTTTTGGTGATGATATAAAACAACTGTTTTCTAAAAAAGACACTCAAGAGATGCCTAGTGACTTACTAAATAATCTTGTAAGTGAACTTGCTGGTGGATTAGAAACAGGTGAAAACTTTACAAGTACTAGATATGCATTAACTCGATTGGCAGAGCTAGCAAGAAACAAAGGAACAAAGTTTAGTTTCCAAGAATTTTTTAGATTATTCTTCCAACAAGTAGGAGATGTTGAGTATGGTAAAGAATCGATATTTAATATTGGAGACTCTGCAAGTACTATAGGTGTTGAGTCATTAAAGTTCTTACAAGACAATGAGTTATTTCAAACATTTGGTTTATTAGTAAAAACAGGTATTGATACAAGTAAATGGTCAGAATTATATAAAAAGTTTATACATCCTGCAGGATTTTACTTTAAAGGTGAAGTTGTTTCAGATACGGTAGGTGCACTGAGCGCAACAGCGCCGTTATCACTTGTAGACTCATCACCTGGGCCAACACTCTTAGGACAAGCAACTATGGCATTTTCATTGCCGTTTGTTCAGTCAACTGTGTTGATAGATTCAGGCGGCGGTAACGTTAGATCTAATTTAAATGAGTTAGTTGGTGATTATCAAAATATTCCATTATCACAACTTGATACAACTTATCATACAATAAAACAAGTAATCACACCAAACTCATTTACATTTGATGATAGCTCAATTAGAGACAGTGATGAAAATGCAACTCCAGATTTCTCAATGACAATAGAAACTATGGATAACGAAATATTCACTCGAAAGATAACTGATTCATCTTTCTAGTATAAATAAAGGTATAATTAGGATTTAACATGACAAGACAAGATATAAGCATAGGTTCTTCAGCAAACGATGGTACAGGTGATACCTTACGTTCTGCAGGAAATAAAATAAATTTAAACTTCAAGGAGCTATATACGCAATTTGGAGGTGATAGTTCAACACTAACTACAAAAGTTATTATAAAAGATTCGGGTAGTGAGGGCACTATTATATTTGAAGGAACAAGTGCAGATGATCATGAAACCAAGTTAATTGCAACTGATCCTACTGCTGATCGAACTATTACTTTACCAGATGCCGGAGGTAATGTAGTAATAGATACTGCTACACAGACGTTAACAAATAAGACACTTACCACTCCTACTATTACATCTATTACAAATGGTGGAACAATTACTATACCTAGTGGAGCTGGTACAATTACAACAATAGCAGCATCACAGACGTTAACAAATAAGACATTGACTGCACCGATAATAAATTCACCAACAATTGGAACTTTAATAAATGATGCTAATGGAAATGAAATCATTAAGCTTACTGCAACAGGTAGTGCTGTTAATGAATTAACAATTGCAAACGGAGCAAGTACAACTGGACCTGCTTTATCTGCTACTGGTACTGGATCTAACTTAAATCTTTCACTTACTGCAAAGGGTACTGGTTCAGTTGAATTAAATAAAGCAGCATTTAGTTCTTCAACAATAACTAGTGATGGCGCAGCAAATACAGCTGCTTCTTTAATAATATGTAATCAAGGCTCGCCTTTAGCGGTTAGCTTGGCAAATGGAACTACTGTAGGTGAGTTTAAGATTTTTACAAATAAAGGTGCAGGACTAGCAACTATTACTCCAACAAGCTTTGCAAACGGAACATCAATTCAGTTACCACAGAATAGAGCTACACAGTGTATATGGGATGGAGCTAATTGGTTCATGCTTACCGCTCGTGATTCGAGTAACTCAATAATAGTAATATAGGAATAAATCATGCCAGCAATAATAACAGACCCGTTTAAAAAACAACTTGCTCAAACAGTATTTGATGAAGTTACGAATGTTACGAATAGGTATTATATTGGAATAGGAAGGTCTGAATCATGGGACAGCTCAGAAACTGTTCCAACACCAACTGACACTCCACGAACAATAAGAAATGTTAGAGCAGGTCTACAATCTATAAAGTCTGCAAGTGACGTATCATATGTAATACCAAGATATAACTGGTCATCAGGATCAATATACCAAGGCTATGATGATGACTTTGTCAACATACCTGATACAAATCCTTATGCGATTTTAACTGAAGACAATCAGGTGTACATTTGTTTGCAAGGAGCTAAAAACTCTGCCGGCACAGCTACAACATCAACCATTAAGCCATCTGGAACAACCACAAAACCATTTAAAACTTCTGATGGTTATGTGTGGAAGTATTTGTATTCATTAAGTGCAGCAAGAGCAAGTGCATTTTTATCAGCAAACTTTGTACCAGTGGAAAAAGTTCTAGACTCTTCAAGAGCTAACATATTAGTCGAACCAGATCCATTAACTGCACTTGAACTTCTACAAACTCTAGTTCAAGACTCTGCGGTACCGGGTCAAGTCATAGGTGTTGCAGTAACTGCGGGTGGATCTGGTTATGATCCATCTAGTCCACCAACTGTAACTATTAATGGCGATGGTATCAGAGCTTCAGCAACTGCCACAATTTCAGGCGGAGCTGTTACAAAGATCGAACTCGATTCTAGTACTGATAGCGCCATGACAATGGGTCAAGGATATAATTTTGCAAGTGTCGCAATAACAGGTGGTGGTGGAAGCGGCGCAGAAGCAAGAGCTATACTAGGACCTGCAGCCGGAATAGGTGCTGATCCTCGAGATGATCTTAAGTCAACTTCTTTAATGTTTAACGCAAAGCCAAATGGAATTGAAGACAGTAACTTTGTTGTAGACCAAGATTTTAGACAAGTTGCATTAATAAGAGATCCTAATAATACATCTGATAGTGCTGCGGATGGTCCACCTTTTACTACATCAAGTGGTAAAGTACTAAGATTCTTAAAGCTCACTGCAGCTGCTAACGTAAACTTTTTAGATACAACTATAACAGGCGCACCTTCAGGAGCTCAAGCAATAGTTGATGAAGTTGATAGTGATAGATTATTCTTTCATCAAACTGAAGCGACTGGGTTTAAACCATTTGCTGAAGCTGACACAATAACAGGTGGTGGTGTTTCTGGAACTCTTGTAGCCGAAGGCGTAGATACAGATTCTGATGCTTTTACTAGAGATGATGTGGATAAGCTTTCCGGAAGGATAGTATATATAGAAAATAGAGCGCCTGTAACAAGATCTGCAAATCAACAAGAAGACATTAAAGTTGTAATATCACTGTAAGGAATAAACTATGGCAACCAATTTAACTGAAACCACTTTTCCAAGTACCTATAAAGATGATTTCACAGATAGTGCAAACTTTCATAAGATACTTTTCAATTCAGGTAAAGCACTTCAAGCAAGAGAGTTAACTCAGTTACAAACAATATTACAAGATCAGATACAGAGATTTGGTGATAATATATTTAAAGAAGGTGCAGTTGTTAAACCGGGTGGAGCATCTATAAATCAAAAGTATGAGTTTATAAAGCTTGATACTACAACAAATACATTACCCACAGATACTTCATCTCTAATCGGTGTCACATACTCAGGACAAACTTCAGGAGTAGAGGTTAAAATACTACAAGTTGTTACTGCCACTGGTTCAGATCCTGATACTCTCTATGTACAGTATACAAATACAGGTTCTACAGGAGGAACTACTGCCATAAGGATGTCTGCAGGCGAAGATATTAATGATGGTGGCTCATCAACGTTTACAGTTCAAACAACAAATACAGCATCAAATCCTGCTGTGGGTGTTGGAATATTAATAACGTTATTGTCTGGAATTTATTATGCACGCGGACACTTTGTATTTACTGAAGATCAGTCAAAAATTATTTCAAAGTATACTGATACTGCTAATGTTGACATTGGTTTTAAAGCTGTAGAGTCCGTTGTTACTGCAGTTGACAATACATCATTATTTGATAATCAAGGTGCAGTTCCTAACCTTACCGCGCCGGGCGCAGACAGATATAAAATTGAATTAACGATAGCAGATAAAACTGAAATAGATTCAGATGAGAATTTTATTCATGTAGCAACTGTTAAAGAGGGCGTGATATATAGCGCCGTAAGTCAGAATGATGCTTATAATGTTCCTAATAAGGTTGTAGCTAAGAGAATATTTGAAAATTCTGGAGACTACTTTGTTAAACCTTTTACGATAAACTTCTCACTAGATTCTGCAAATACGCACTTACAATTAAATGTAAGTCCCGGAACTGCAGTTGTTGATGGATTTAGAGCTTCAAGAGACTTTCCTACAACTTTAAGAGTGGCAAGATCTACAACCACTGTTGCTGTAAACAATGATGTTGTCGGGACAGACTTTGGTAACTATGTATTTGTCGACAATGGAACTTTTGGTGATTCGGCTGCCTTTGGAATGCCAAACATTAATGTGTTTGAAAAGCTGGATTTAAAAGATGGTCTTGATTATACAGGAACTACAATTGGTACCGCAAGAGTTAAAGCAGTAAATGAAGATGGAACTAAATTAAGGTATCACTTATTTGATGTAAAAATGAATAGCGGATCGGCTTTTAGAAATGTAAAAAGTATTGGAACTAGTACATCAAGTTACTTTAGGCCTACACTAGAAAATAGTAAGGCAGTTTTAAAAGAAACAAATAATAATACGTCTTTATTTGCTTTACCAAGAATAAGACCACAGTCACTAACTGATATATCATTTGCCGCACAAAGACGTTTTACTGCGACTTCTAATGGTTCAGGTCAAGCATCAATATCACTTTCAGCTTCAGGCGAAAAATTTACAGATATTGATAATTGGATAGTAGGAACAGATAGTGATGTATATTTAGATGCTGTTGTCGGTTCTGCAGCAACTGGTAGTACATCAGCAACTTTAACTGGATTGCCGGCAAGTCAAGCAGTTGAAATATTAGCGTATGTCAATAAAGGTAGTGCATCAATAAAAACTAAAACTCTAGAACAACGAGCAATCACTGTAAGCATAGATTCCGATGGTCTTGGTCAAGCATTCTTGCCACTATACAAGGCTGACATCTTTGATGTACAAGAAGTCTTAAAAGGTGGTGACAGTAATATAAGTTACTTAAATAGATTTACGTTAGACGATGGACAACGAGATAATCACTATGATTTAGGTAGATTACTTCTCAAAGGAGGTCAATCTGCTCCTGCAGGAAGTGTTTTTATAAGCTATAGACATTTTGATCATGGAGTTTCTGGTGACTTTTTTGCTGTTAACTCTTATACTGGTCAGGTCGAATATGACCAAATTCCTCAGTATAGGTTTAGTAATGGACAAAGAGTGAGATTATATAATTATCTTGATTTTAGATCTGTTATGGACTCAGCCGGAGAATTTTCAAATTCTGGATTAGGAGCACGAGTCATTGAGTTACCTAAGCCAACTAGTCTTGTAACTGCAGACATTACTTATTATCAAGCTAGAGCTGGAAAATTAGTTATTGATAGAGATGGTATTATAAGATTTAATGTAGGTGCAGCAGGATTTAATCCTCAAACACCTACAAAACCTGATGGAACTCTTGGCCTATATGATGTTAGACTGAATGCGAATACATTAAATGATTCTGATATTACTATAAAGAAAATTGAGCATAAACGTTTTACTATGAAAGACATTGGTTTATTGGAAAAAAGAATTGATAAACTTGAGGAAGTAACAGCACTAAGTGCATTAGAACTTGATACAAAACACTTTCAAGTACTAGATTCTGCTGGAAATGATAGAACAAAGTCTGGCTTTTTTGTAGATAACTTCGTTGATCACTCATTCTCTCAGCTAAGTGGAACTAATTATAGAGCTGCGCTTGACCCCATAGAAAATGTTATCAGACCAGCGTTTACTGAAGACAACATAAGATTAATTTATGATTCAGCATCATCCACTAACACTATAAGAAAAGGTGATAACATTTACATTCATTATGATGAGGCAACATATATTAATCAAGACTTAGCGACAAAATCAATATCCATAAATCCATTTTCTGTTGTTATATATGAAGGCGTAACAACGCTGTCGCCTGCATCTGACGAATGGAGAGATACTAACATCATATCAGAAAGAACAATACAAGGTGGTACTCGTTTAAGTCCTACTCAAGCTTTTAACTGGAACAACTGGTCTTGGAACTGGGGAGGAATACCTGCTGAAAATTTAGGAATAGGCTCACAAACAAATACTCTTAATGGAACTGTTAATAGAGTAGTGAGTGAAGAAACTGTCTTGGATGTAGTTGAAGATAGAGTTATACAATCTGCGTTAATACCATTTATGAGATCAAGAAAGGTATTCTTTAAGTCCGAAGGATTAAGACCAAACAGTAGAGTATTTCCTTTCTTTGATGGAAATGAAATATCAGCATTCACAAAATCTGAAACATTTCAGTTTTATTCAGATTATGATTCAGACTTTGGTAATACTCTAAAAGGAGCAACCGCACACCCAGATGGTAGCAGTAATTTAACCACTGATCCAAACGGAACAATACAAGGTTCTTTCATAATACCTAATAATGACACGCTTAAAATAAGAACAGGCAGTAAAGAATTTAAAATTTTAGATGTAAGCACTAATAATGAGGCAGGAGCTTCAGTAATTGCAAAATCAGTATATGCAGCTACAGGCTATATTGACAATGTCGACAGGACATATGCATCCACTCGAGTTCTTAATGTTCAAGGTGTAAGACTAAGAGATGAAGCGGTTTATAATTCAGGTGATAATGAAAGCACGACGGGTGGAGGTACTAGCATATCTGAAGATAATGCTACAGGTGGAGGTGGTTTTAGTAATGATCACTCAAATAGTAATGCAAATGCAGGAATTGATGGACCGGCTGATAATGCTGCAGCAAATGCAAATGCGGGAATCGATGAAGCTCCGGGTGATAACGGAGGATCTAGCGATGGTACTCATTGTTGTACTGCATCACAAAAACGTGGTGACATGAGCTTTACTGAAGTTAAGAAATTAAGAGCTTGGCACAGGGACCAGTCAATGATTTGGCAAGAAGGATATGATGTCTGGGGTAAAATCATCGCAGATAACTTAGTTGCTAAGTCAAAGTGGCAGTCTGATAGAGTTAGAGACTTTTACAATAATAAAATATATGGAAAGAAATCAATTGGTTCATTATATGCCGATATTGTTATAACACCAATTTCAATGATAATAGGAACATATAAAGTGATTAAAAAGAAATTTGAATTAAAGGACATAAGAAAATGGCAGTAACATCATTAGGTTATCAAATAAATAAGCAACCAATTGCACAGTCGTTTTTTATAAACGCTCAAACAGGAATTTATTGTACTAAAGTCGATTTATTTTTCAGTAAGAAAGATGCGGTTTTACCAATTCAAATACAAATAAGACCAATGGTTCAAGGATTTCCATCATCAAGTAAGATAATTCCCGGAACTATTAAAATGAAACCGGCTGGCAGCGTCAATGTTGACACTACTGGACCTGCATTAACTCCTACAACTTTTGAATTTGATGAACCTGTTTTCTTAAAAGGTCAAGAAGACTATGCTTTAGTGGTAATCGCTGACTCAAAAGATTATGAAATTTATATAGCAGAAATCAATGAGTTTCAATTTGGATCTACTGAAAGAAGAGCAAATAAGCAGCCTGACTTAGGAAGTTTATTTTATTCACAAAATGGTGTAACATGGACTCCTGCTCAAAACCAAGACTTAACATTTGTTATTCACCAAGCTAAGTTTAAGTTTAAATCTGCTCAAGCAATACTGCATAATGCTTCGGTACCTAAGAAAAAATTGTTGAATAATCCTTTTACAGTTGTTTCTGGAGATGCAACCGTAACTGCCAGACATATCGGTCATGGACTACAAGTAGGTAACGCCATTGAAATAAGTGGAGCAACAGAAACTGGTGGAATAAGTGCGGCAAACATTAATGGTAGAAGAACTATAACTCATGTTGATTGGACTGGCTATAAGTTTGAAGCAGGAGGTTCTGCTGATTCTGATGCCATAGCAGGTGGAGCAAATGTACTTACTACAAAAAATATTCCATTTAGCTTAATTTATCCATCAACACAAATGCTAGCACCTCGTAATACTTTTGTTGCTGGTGCGATAAAAGCTACTACTGGAAAATCATTTGCTGGCAATGAAACTTCATTTCAAAAACAAGATGAATTTCAAACAATAAAATTCAATGAAAACAATCAAGCATTAGAGCCATACATTGTGGCTTTTGACAGTGCAGAGACAGCAGAGCTAGGTGCCGGTGTTAAATCATTTGACATGAGAATAAAAATGAATTCTGAAGATTCTGATATATCACCTATGATAGATTTACAACGAACATCTATATCATTAGTTGATAACATAATTGATAGACAATATGATTCATCAACTTCAAGTCCCGGTTCTTTTAATGCTCCTCTGAGCTTTATAAATGAAACTAGTCCGGAAGGTGGAAGTTCTGCGGCAAAGCACTTAACCAAGATAGTAACATTGGAAGATGACGCAGTAGGATTAAAAATAATGCTTACTGCTAATAGGCCTAACGGAACTGATTTTCAATTATATTTTAGAACAGCGACAGCCGATGAAGTTATTACTGACAAGAATTACACACTACAAGCTGCTGAAACGGCTCTTCCTACTGATGAATCAATAGCAGTTTTTAGAGAGTATAGATACTTAATAGGTGGACAAAATGGAGTCTTACCTGCATTTACTAAATTTCAAGTTAAGATAGTAATGAGAAGTATTAGCTCTGCTAAGATTCCAAGAATAAGAGACCTAAGGATAATTGCTCTGAGTGTATAATGAACTACGTTAAAGTTGAAGGCCACAAAGGTTATATAAGAGATAAATCAAGTGGTGCTATATTGAATACAAATAAAGAAGAAATCGAAGCTGCAAAGAAACGTAAAGCTGAGAGATTAAGTAAAGATAGAGAACTTAGTGATTTAAAAGATGAAGTAGGTGATATAAAGAAAATGTTAACTAAAATAGTAGAGAAGTTAGATGGCTAAAACGATTATAAATTTATCAGATCCGGTATCAACGCTCGTTAGTAAGACTAACGATATTTCTGATGATATCGGCGACATTACACAGCTTGCAGTCGGTGGAGCAAATGATTCTGACTTAGTACAAGCTATAAACTATTTAAACGGAAACATACAAGATTCTGCTGGAATCATTCTTACTGCTAAATCTGGATTTCAAAAAGATAGTGCTAATGCAATAGGATTCGACTCTGCTGCCGGACGATTCTTTGTGCCATCTAATACAATTAACACCGCGATGATTGAACCACTTGCAGTTACAATCGCTAAGATTGGTGCAGATGCAGTAGATGGAACTAAGATTGCAGATGATGCTATTAACTCAGAGCATTATGTTGATGGTTCTATAGATACTGCACACATTGCAGATGATCAGATTACTGAAGATAAGATGGCAGATGACGCTATAGGCGCAGCTCAATTAAAAACTGTATCAACTCTTTTAATTAAAGATAAAGATGGAACTACTCTGAAAACTATCCACGGCGCTGGAGCTTAAATTATGGCAGGCATAGTCCTTAAACAAACATCATCAGGTGGTGTTATTCAAGAAATGGATTCTTCCGATAGGGGCTATATTTCACATGTCGTTCTCACAGACTTTTATGAATCAGATGCATCTGTAGCTGTAGGCACAGTAAGTGTAAATCCAGCATCAACTACCGGTTTAACTCTAATTGGCTCATTTGTTGATACAAAAAGAACAAATGCTATTGGCAATCATGACTCAGACGCTGCAGCGATTACAACAGTTTCTACTTTTAATTTCTACCAAGACTTACGTAGCGCTAGCGAGTCTATTACCGATGCCACAAGACCTTTAGCATTAGACAACAATGTTAATCCAAACATTAAACGTATGTCAGATTCTGAATTAAATGATGGTATTATTTTTGACATACAACAAGATATATATGAAGGTGGCGTAGGAAGTTATGTATTACAGCCATCGGCACCTACAAGCGGAACATGGGTAAGTAAGGGTACGATAACAAATACACTTACGGGAGGAAGCCCTAATACTTCTCAGCTTTGGAGAAAGTCCGCGCCCGCGTCCACACCTGCGACCGTACGACCTATGAAATATGTAGCAGGTACTGGATCATTGCGTGAAATGACAGATACTGAAATTAAAAAACTTACTCCTCGCTTAAGAAATCGAATTGTAGCAAATGGAATAGGCCAGTATAAATTACAAAACCTTGCTCCTGATACTGGCGGAACTTGGATTCAGGCTGGAGCAGGATTTGTCGACACAAGGCGTCAAGTTATCAGTCAAAATTACGCAGGATTTTTTTCAAGTACTTTTAATAACACGTTTACAAATACTTTTGCTGGATTCTTTAGTGCTGTATATAACAGATTTGCTGCATTTAGTGGAAATTTTCAAGGTAGCTTTTCAGGCAGTAGAACTAAATTCTTTACTGGCACTTTTACTGGTACTTTTACTGGTACTTTTACTGGTAATTTTGCAGCACCAACAGTGCAATCTTCCACAGAAAATGTTACTGAAAGAAAGTTATGGGTGAGAACAGCTTAATTATTATTGGAGTTTATTATGAAGAGAACTATCAAAAATCCCTACTGGGGTAATGATCAAAAAACACAAGTCATGTGTGAGTTCCATTATGAAAATGGACCTATACAAACTGCCGCTGTAACTCAGACAAAAAACGGCAATCCTGACTGGGAAGAAATATTTAATAATTTCACGCCAGAACAAATCGACAAATTAACTGAAGGCGCTTTAGCAGAAGCTCGTGAAGAACACGAGAAAAGAAAACAAATGGAGCGCGATGATATTGAAAGAATGAAAGTCGATGCTTTATTTCAAGCAAAACTAGATGCCTTTGAAATTGATACGATTAAAAATTCAAAGAATAGAGAACTTAAGTCTAGAATAAGAAAAGCTAAAACATTAATTGAAGTAACAGCATTTGCATCAGCACTGATAATGTTAGAACATGAAAAATAATGGATTTGTTTACGTAGCAAGTAAATACGAAGAATTTATACATGCAGCCAGATTCTCAGCAACAAGCCTTAAAGACTATTGGCCTGAAGCTGACATTACCTTATTTACTCATCCTGAGTGGGTAAAAGAAAGTGATAGTAATCTATTCAATACTATCATAACAAAAGATGTTCCACACCATAAACGAGCAAAACTTTGGGCTTTAGATAAAACTCCGTATAATTTAACATGTTATATAGATTGTGATACATATGTGGAGCATGAAGATATTAAAACTATTTTTGATCAATATGATACAAAATCCGATATAACGATAACCAAAGCAAGAAGATATGCTGCATCAATAGAATCTAAGTTTAAAGGTGGTGAGCTCACTGATCACTGTGGGTTATTCATATATAATAATGAAGAACAAACTCTTAACTTTATGAAACAATGGTGGCTTTTATATTGTAAGCAAGACGAAGGCAAATGGAACTGGGACACTGATTTATATCCGGAGTATCTAAGAAAGTGGGATATGTGGACTTATTGGTGGTTACAAAATAAAACTGAATATAAGATTAAAAGGTCTTACTTTCCAAAACCAGATGCAAGATGGAACTTTGTTTATGTATATGAAGATAAAGAACTTGAAGGATCTGAGCCTGTAATATATCACCAACCGGTACCGAGAAAAAAATGAATATTATAAAAATAAAAAATAAAGATCTAATTAACTTGTTAAATGATTATTCTAATTGGTTCGAAAGTACTGATAAATCTCTAATAAAAGTTCAAGGTCATAAAGATGAGAATGAGTATTATACAAGCGATGAGTATTTTGAAACAATAGATAAAAAAAATCATGAAGGATTTCCAGAAAAAACACATGGAATTGATTTAGTGTTCTGTGACTCTACAAACAATGAAATAAGAGAAAGAATAAGAAAAGTTGATTTAGATTTTAATAGTGTGTTAGGTTCTAAGCATTGCGCAGTAAAAATGTACTATCCAAAAGGCGGATATATGGGTTGGCACAATAATCATAACGCGGCCGGTTATAATATATTACTCTCATACACAAGAAATGGTAATGGTTTTTTTAGATATAAAACTGATAAAACTTATACGATGAACGATAAACCGGGTTGGACTGCTAAAGTTGGCTATTATGGAAACAATAATGAACCAGACAAACTATTCTGGCATTGTGCTCGATCGTATGAAGACAGACTTACTTTAGGATTTGTGATACCTAACGAAGATTTTTGGAGCATGATGATTGAAGATATTGAATCAGAATGATCCTATTACCATATATCTTTCATAATTCTCAAATTTAATTTTACCTTTATAAAATATATTATTTAAATTACTTTTTTTAACTAATTGATCTTCAGATTCAACACAATTACTATGGTCACTTACATCAAATAGATTATTACTCTGTAAAGCAAAAACACAACTTTTTTTATATTTTTTATTTTTTATTAAATCGGGTAAATCTTTCATATGTTCTGATGAAGTGTTAATCACTAAGTCAATATTAGTAAAGTCGCCATTATAGTCTTCGACGTTTGAATTTGAATAGTCTACAAAGTCATGTTTAAAATAAGCTTTGGAAAATCTTTTGTTTGCATTTATTGCGTCATTATCACAATCAATATTAACTATATAATTTACATCAAAAGCTCTACTAAGCAAATCAATAATTGGATAACCAAACCAACCACCAAATAATTGTATGTTTTTAAAATTTTTATTAGTTTTTGAAAGCTCTTTTATAAGCCAAGTTTTACTTTCTATTTGTTTTGGAGAAACACTTTTGACATATTGTCCTATTTCATAAGGTCTTCTTCTAAAAAACCAGCCTAAGCATTCACTATAATTAATTAACATCGAAATTAAACCATCCTGTTATTATAAATTTAGATGCATTATTATTAATGACACCTTTGTGTGTATGTGTCCACGCCGAAGGCCAGATCAGTGTCAGGCCTTTTATGCATGGAGTAGTTAAGTCTTGATGATAGAATTCTGTTCCAGCATTATCAAGAGTATTTAAATATGTCATAAAGACTAAGTGTCTTTGTTGATGGATACCTGTGTTCTCCGCATGCCATTTAAAAAATCCTTCATTAGGCTTATAATGTTGTATCTTAACGTATTTATGTAATGAATAATCAGACACTTTATTCGAATAAGGGTACTTTTCTTTATACTTACTTAATACTTTTCCTAACCAGTTTTTATATTCTGAAATAAGTTCTTTCTTTTTATCCGCATTTATAATAAACTCTGTACTCATCTTCGTGGCAGGAATAACTTCATTCTTACCAACTTGTCCTTTTATTGTTTCAGTTATATTGTCATAGTATATATCAACTAAGGTATCACAAACTTCTTCAGGTATATACCATCCTCCTATAAAACTTGATTTATCAAATTCATGTTCTTTCATTATTAACTCCAATATTTTTCAAATCCAATGTATGCGTTATCATCAATACCTGCACCGCCGAATATCTTATCCATCTTCCACTTATTAAATATACAAATATTATAATCTTTATCAAAGAATAAATTTTTATCTGGCTGATCATAGTTCCAATAATTATTTTCGTCCATGCCATGTAGTCTTGAATATATTTCTTTTTTAGGAAAATATTTTAATAAATGATTATGATTGAAATATAAGTATGAATCAATACCCATATATTTACACATATAATAATCTGTATTTTCATAAAAGTGATTCCATACTTTCGTAAAATCTCCTTTCCAAATAATAACAGATGAATTTAAATCCATATTAAAACCGGGTTCGATTGGTGGAAGATCTCTGGCATGCGGTTTCCACAAAGCTTTTATAGTTCTTATTTTGTTTTCTATACAATAATCTTTGTAGTGTGTAATGTCATTTTGTATCACCACATCTAAGTCAAGAAACATAGTAGGTTCGTATGCAACTTCTTTAAACAGTGTTAGTTTCCACCACCACTTTTCTAAATCATCACTTAAATCTAAGTTTCTTATTTCTATATTTTTATTGATATGAGATGAATTTTCGGTGTAACAAATAAAAGTAAAATCATCTTTATAATTTTTGCACACCATTTTATAGAGACGATTTACATGTTCATGATTAAACTTGTCACCCCACTTTAAGCATATTATTTTCATTATCTCTCCACTTTGGCATTTTTAAATCTGCAGAACAAGAACAGTTTCTTTTTGTTTCACATTTTTTTATTTTATTAAATAACTTAAATCCTGTTTTTATATTTCCTAGTAATTCTTGATTACAAACTTGTCCCCGAGTAACCTTTCCGTCTTCATGTATAGTTATAGCTTGGTAGCCAGCAGTACAATTCCAATTTAAATATGATCTTAAATTCTGAGACATTAATTGTTCAAAATTAGTTAGTTCATAGATATTATTATTCTCATCTCTAAGTAGTACAAATTTTTTATGTTTTGTTTGCGTTATTAAAAATTGCAGCTCTTCTTTAGAATAACCCGGTATTATTTCATTACCAACTTTACAAGCTTTTACCGTCATATGAATGTCTTTTTCTAAAAACCAATCTTGTAATTTTTTTATTTCAGATAATTTATTAGGCAATAAGACAACATTAACTTCGACTTTTATATTGTTACTTTTTAAAAATACAAGTTTACTTCTAAAATCTTCTCTTTTTATTTGTGTATTTAAATACTCTTCATGCCATGACGCGTTTATTTTCACGCTAGAAAAGTCTTTGGTTGAATCAATAAACCTTTGCCACCATTTTTCTTTATGCGATAAGTTTGTAACTAGATTAGTAAACATTTTCTTTTTTTCAACTTTATAAGTCTGTATCTCATTTAAAATGTTTAAAAATGATGGATTAAAGGTAACCTCACCACCTGCCCATCCCCAATTAATATTATTAAATCCACTTTTTTCAAATTGATTTACTATATTATTTATCGCTAGCAAGTAGATGTCTTCATTTAAAAAGTCTTTTTTACTTGTATGTGCGTGTGGCCAACAATAAGAACAAGAATAATTACAATACCGATTTAGTAACCATTTACAGTTGGCTAAATTAAAGTGACGAAAACTCGTGGTAGATATTTCTACAATTTTATCATAAGGAATATTGGACATAAATGTATTTATAAAACTTAATTTGTATAAATAGTTTAAATGGCAGGGGCGTTCGCGTCCGACAAAGAAATAAGGAACATTTCATGGCCCAGTATCACGAATTTACCTTGGACCAAGGTACAGACACCACTATAGAACTTCATTTAGTTGACACAAACGGAGCCGCTAAGAACCTCTTAGGCTACGCTGTTGCAGGTAGGATTAAAAAGAATTATAATAGCGATAGTTCTGATACTACTGTATTTACTACTCAGATAACTAGCAATACTGCAGGAACAGCTACTCTTTCTCTTACTAATACACAAACTGATGCTATGAAACCCGGAAGACACGTTTATGATGTAGAACTATCTCATACTGATAGTTCAGGTAGTACAATTATAGAGAGAATACTTGAGGGTCGTGTTCAAATAACTCCAGCAGTAACGAAGTTGTAAAATAATGGCAATAAAGGTAACAACAGGTCAACAAACATTCATAAAAAAGATTGTCGTTGGAACACCAATAAGCACTGCTCAAACTGGCTTATCGATTGACAACTTTTCTGACTTTAAAGTTTCGACTAAATCCGAAGGTCAGATACTTGTTTATGATTCTGCAGAAACAGCGTTTAAGAACTATGACTTTCTTGTTGGTAACGGTCTAGCAAAAGAATTCTCTCCCGGTACAGATAAATTACTATTACAAATAGATTCTGATAAAACACCAATAATGACTGGTCTTACGACCAAAGGCCACATAGTACCAACTCTTGATAGTACATTTGACTTAGGTGACAGCGCTAAGAAGTTTAAAGACTTATACTTGAGCGGTGGTACCATACATCTTGGTGGAATCAACTTAAAAGATTCAGGTGGAACATTTGGCGCAAAAGATAGCACCGGTTCTCCAGTAAATATAGACTTACAGGGTTCTATTGCTCAAATCAGACAAATGTTTACTGGAGGTGGTGACTTAACGTATGACACCGGGACTGGTATATTTGAATTTGATGTTGAACAAGTATATACAAAAGAAAATTTTGATTCTGATTTTAACTTAACACTTGATAGTGCTGTTCTCGAAGGTATAGGTTTAAATTATAGCAACTCAAGTAATACCCTTAACATTGATTCTGCAGAGCTTGAATCGTTCTTTAAACAAGATATACGAGGCTACTTTAGTGCAAGTAATACTTTAAATTACAATAGTGCTACTGGAGATTTCAGTTTACCACAAACATTAGGTTTGACAGACAGTGCTAAATTTAGATCAGTTACTGCTGATAGTGCAGATATAAAAATTATAAGAATTCCTAATTTGGTTGCAGGTGGAAATCCTACAGGATTTTTGGCAATTGGTACTGGTGCTGATGCAAGCAGCAGCAAAATATCAGTATATCACAATGGAACTAATGCTTATTTTCAAAATAGAACTGGTGACTTAAATATTGATCAAGCTCCAAGCGCATCGAGTAAAGATCTTAAAATCACAAACTTTTCTAATGACGGCGATGTTATAATAAAGACTGATAATGGATCTGGAAACACAGCTAATTACATAGTCGCAGATGGTGGCACCGGTGAAGTTCAATTATATCATTATGGTAATGAAAAAATTAAAACAGACGCATACGGTGTTAATGTAACAGGCAGAATTGATGTTGACTCAGCTACAATAACTGGTGACTTAGACGTAGGTGGTGCATTTACCACAATAACAACTTCAGGTTTGAACGAAGGTACTAATCTTTATTATACTACTGCAAGAGTAGATTCTGATGCTAAGCGAGCATTATTAGGAGTCGACGCTGGTGGTGACGGATCATTTACATATGATTCTGCATCTGGAGTAATGACCTATACTGGTCCAAGTGCATCAGAAGTAAGAGCACACTTTACTGGCGACAAAGGACTTACTTATAATAACTCGACTGGTATATTTAGTGTTGATTCATCAAACTTACGCGGTATAGTTTCAGCAACTGATGCTGGTGGTGATGGATCATTTAGTTATAATTCTGGTACAGGAGTGTTCACGTATACGGGTCCGTCCGCGTCCGAGGTGCGCGCACACTTTTCAGCAGCAGGTGACTTAAGTTATAATTCAAGTACTGGTGTTTTTAGCTTTGATGTTGAAGATGTTTATACTAAAGCAAACTTTGATAGTGACTTTAATGTTGCTATGGATTCTGGCACTACAAACGATTTAAGTGAAGGTTCTAACAATTTATATTATACTACAGCAAGAGCTGATAGCGATGCAAAAGCTGCCTTACTTGGTGGAACTGGTGTAACATATGATTCAAGTTCAGGTGTTATATCAATTGGTCAGCCTGTTGGAACAGGAGATAACGTAACATTCAATTCAGTAAGAGGTCCTGCAAACTTTGTCATTGATCCTGCGACCGTAGGAGACAATACAGGTACCGTTCAGATACTTGGTAACTTACAAGTTGAAGGTACACAGACAATTATTAATTCTACAACCGTAAGTATTAATGATAAGAACATAGTATTAGCAGATTCTGCTTCAAATGCTGCAGCCGCCGATGGCGCAGGTATTACTATTAATGGAGCAAGTGCTTCATTAACTTATGCCGCATCAGGCGACAAATTCGTATTTAATAAACCGTTTCAAGGTCAGTATCTTGGCTTTGACTCAGACTTTGACTCTGCATTAGGAACTAAGTCAACAAGTAACTTAAGTGAAGGAAATAACTTATATTATACTACTGCACGTGCCGATAGCGATGCTAAAGCATCATTACTGGCGATTGATGCGGGAGGAGATGGTTCTTTTACTTATGACTCTTCATCAGGAGTAATGACTTATACAGGTCCGAGTGCAAGTGAAGTAAGGGCACACTTCTCAGCTGGCGAAGGTATTGACATATCTTCAGGTACTATATAAGGAGAAGATGCTACGACTTCAAACAAAGGTATTGCATCATTCAATACCGAACATTTTTCTGTAACATCTGGCGCCGTAAGCATAAAGGCAGACGGTATAGATGACACGCATATTGACTTTGGTACTGGAACAAATCAGGTAAGTACAGCTGATGTTCCGGAACAAACAAATTTATATTATACAACAGCTCGAGCTGATAGTGATGCTAAAGCATCATTACTCGCAATTGATGCTGGTGGTGACGGATCATTTACATATGATTCGGCTTCAGGTGTGATGACATATACAGGACCAAGTGCTTCTGAGGTTCGCGCTCATATTACCGCAAACAAAGGCGTAAGCATTACGTCAGGTGAGATTAATATTGACTCTGCAAATATTCGTGGAATGTTTTCAGGAAGTGGAGACATATCATATAACTCAGGTACTGGTGCATTTAGTTTAGATGTTGAAACTGTCTATACTGCTGATAACTTTGATAGTGACTACATCTTAGCAAAAGATTCTGCTAATACATCCATCGAAAGAAACAAACATATTGACTCAGCTGAGTTCACAGTAACCGTTGCAACAAAAACATCAGACCATGTTTATGAAGGGTCTGGTAGTTCAAGTGGTTATGTAATTGATGGAACTCAATCACCAATACTTAATTTAAAAATTGGAAGAACATACCAGTTTAACTTAAGTTCAAGTGACATGTCTAGCCACCCATTTAGATTTTATTATGATGCAGCAAAAACTACACAGTATACTACTAACGTTACTACTGGAGCAACATTTGCAAGAATCTTAATAACTGAAGCTACACCTCCAGTATTACACTATCAATGTTCAGCTCATGGTTATATGGGCCACGCACTACAAATTGGTACTCGTAACTTAACTGGATTTACGACCACGAACTTAACCGAAGGTACTAACCTTTATTACACCGATGGTAGATTTGATACGAGACTTGCATCAAAGTCTACGAGTAACTTAACTGAAGGTAGTAACTTATATTTTACTAATGCAAGAGCTCAAGCAGTTAGTATTGATTCTGCTGAAGCAATAGCACTTATCGATTCCGCGTACGTACAAGCACGTCAGTTACCTTCAACTGATTCTGCTGCCACGCAGGCAATGATTGACTCAAACTTTGCCAATGGTGATTCAGCAACATTCGCTGGAAATATAAGAGCTGACGGTGGTAACCTCATTATGGGTGATGAGGCTTATTCAACTAGTACGGCTTATGTTGGAATGAAAACTTCTAACATGACTAATGCAAGCGATTATATGATTATATCAGGCACAAGTGACGGTACGACTTATATTTCTGCAAAAGCAGGCGCATCAGTAAGTATTCGTGCTGGTGGAAATGTTAGTACTCATTCATTAAATGTAAGTTCAAGTAAAGCTGAATTTAATGGAGCCGTCAGTATTCTCGGAAACGTCGAGATGAATAACACTGTACTTTCAAAAGTCGGTTACATAGAGTTTAACGACCCAGGAAATCAAGAGGGAATTAGGTGGAATGGCGGTAATACACAATTATTTGAATCACCTAATAATTTAGGAAATGGTGCAGGTAATTTACAAGTTACACATGGTGGTACAAGAAGACTGTCAGTATCAGATTCAGGAGCAGAAGTTGTCGGACATTTACAAACAGATTCAGCAACTTTGTCTGGACTTAAATATCCAACATCGGATGGTTTAAATAATCATGTACTTAGAACTGATGGTAGTGGTAACTTATCATTTGCTTCGGTCACGGCGTTAAGTGGTAACTTAGATTCAGCACAGGTTATTGCAGTTATCGATTCAGCATACGTGCAGGCACGTCAGAGTGGTGGGGCTATTACAGTACAAGAAGAAGGCAGTTCTTTATCGACATCCGCTACTACTCTAAACTTTGTAGGTACGAGCGTTACAGCTACAGGATCTGGTGCAACTAAGACGATAACAATATCATCTGGCACTGACTCATCTGCAACTCAGGCGATGATCGATTCGTCAATTGGATTTCAAGTCGACTCATCTTATGTTCAAGCTAGACAATCTGCTGTAGGTATTACCGTTCAAGAAGAGGGAAGTTCTTTATCAACTGCTGGAACTACCTTAAACTTTGTAGGCGATAATGTAACTGCAACCGGATCAGGTGCAACTAAAACAATCACAATAACGGGTGGTAGTGGAACAACTGGGACAATTAACAATGTCTCAACTAGTAGTTTTTCAGGCGATGCATCTACTAAAGCTTTTACATTAACGGAGGCTCCAGCTGACTCTGATGATGCATTTGTATTTGTCAATGGTTTATTACAACACACAAATACATATAGTATTTCTGGAACTACTCTAACACTCGATTCTGCACCAGATTCATCTTCAGAAATAGAAGTCAGAACACATCAATTACTTTCTTCTAATTTAGTATTAAGAGATTACAAACCTTATCTTTACACAATAGATGCATTATCAGATTCTGTAAGTGGACAAGATTCATCTGGAACAACATTAGCATATGATGTAGGAAAAGTAGAAGTATACCTAAACGGTGCAAGACTCGCAACAGGAAAAGATTTTACTGCAACTAATGGAACATCTATTGTATTTGATTCTGCAGTAAGCGCAGGAAGTATTGTAGAAGTTGTATCACTCGCTAAAGCCTCTACTGTAGAAATAAATGGAATAAGAGCAATTGATTCTGATTTACTTACAACTGGTTCGAATCAAATCATTCACACATTTGCTGCAGCAAGTTTTAGAACAATGAAATATGTAGCACAACTTGAACATGATTCGAGTAATAGCTATCATGCTGAAGAAATTTTATTAACACATAATGGTACGAATGTGGCTATGACAACATACGGACAAGTGTTATTAGATTCAACACTTGGTACTTTTGATGCAGATATAAATAGTGGTAATGTCAGATTAAAACTCACACCTACAAAAACAAATGTAAGTTTTAAACTTAGAGAAATAAGGACACCTGCATAATGGCAACAAAAATTCAAGCATTTAACTTACATGCAAATGTTGATACTCATGTTCAAGGTTTGATAGACTCTGATTATATTCAAGCAAGACAGACCGCTGGCACTGACTCTGCAGCAACTCAATCTATGATAGATTCGGCAATTGGGTTTCAAGTTGATTCTGCTTATATTGCTTTACGACAAGATGCAGCTGACTCAGCCAGTATAAATACAATTATAACGACAACAACAATTACTGGAAAGATTGCAGCTGATTTGAGAACAAATCCAAAGAATTTATCGAGAAGTCACACTATCGATTCAAATAGTAATGGATTATTAGTAGGTCCATTTAATGTGGACTCAGGTGTGACAATAACAGTTAACGGGACATTGATGGTAGTATAATGGGTGATTTAAAAGTAAGTGAAATAAAAACTGATACAGTAAAAAATCAAACTGGCACTACGGCAGCAACCGTTGCTTCTGATGGAAAAGTAAGTTTTCCTGTTAGTGCGCCTTTAACACCAGCAAGGCCTGTCTTTATTGCAACTATGCATGGAGCAGATCAAACTGGAATAACTGGTAGTGCTAGTAGTCCAACGACGATGATTTTTACAGATACAAGTTCTCCGCACGGTATTAATACTGGTAATCATTACAACACAAGTACTGGAATATTTACGGCGCCAGTAGCCGGAATTTATTTTTTTGCATTTTCTGTATTACTTAATGGTGTAGATGGTAGTGATGATCAAATACATATATCAATGGTGCGTGGATTTGCGGGTGGCAGTCCTGCTGACCAACTTCACTTCTTCTCAAGAACTAATGGAGAAGCTGCCAATGCAAATTATGGTTATGGCGGTTACTTGCCTTGGAATGGTTCAATAATATTTAACATGGCCGTAAACGATACTGTTAAAATGGCCGTTGGTAGTAACGGTAATATTGGTGTATATAGCGATAGATCGCAAAATCGTTTTCAAGGATTTTTAGTAGGATAAGATATGACAAGTACACTCGGAATAAAAAAGATACAGTATCCAAACGGAACCAACATAATGACGTTGGATTCAAGTGGAAGCATGGCAATAAGCGGTGCACTAACAGGTACTACAACAATTACCACTGCGAGTGTTACTGGAAACTCAACTGTAGGTGGAACTCTTGGCGTTACTGGTAATACTACAGTGGGCGGAACATTTGGAGTTACAGGTGTACATACTATAGGAACTAACGCTATCTTTACGTCAGATGGTGGTGCAACTTCATTACTTCTTAGAAGAAGTGTAGCAAAGCTTTTTGTTAACTATGCAGATAATGCTAGTATTAACGACCAAATAAATATTTCAAGTATAACTGATGGTGGTACCGGTGTACACACACCTTTTCTTACATCTAACATGGCTAACAGCGTTTATACTCTTGTTACAGGATGTGGAGGTTATCATGAACATTGTTGTTTAGCAGGTAGAAGTACTAGTAGTTTCCCTAGTTATGGTAGAAACAATGAATCTAATTCAGGTAATTATGATATAAATGCAATGATCGCAGGATTTGGAGATTTAGCATGAGTACGATAGGTGTAAAAGAGATACAATACCCTGACGGTGATTCTGCTTCACCAGCAGTTTTAGTTACAGGCGGTAAAGGTATCAAACAAAGTTTTAACATTAATTACGCGAACTTAGGTGTAAACGTCACTATAGATTCTGCAGAACGTGCGATGGTAGTAGGACCTTATAGTTTAGATTCAGACGTAAATTTAAAAATTAACGGAGTGTTAACAATAGTATGACCAGTATTTTAGGA
>Ga0209503_10000193_pt1 | contig 42451 bp, 39 predicted proteins | sample SouAtlMetagenome_2_FD_187448 | JGI IMG/M metagenome (GOLD analysis project Ga0209503, IMG submission 187448) | Marine eukaryotic phytoplankton communities from Atlantic Ocean - South Atlantic ANT15 Metagenome (SPAdes) (version 2) | ecosystem: Environmental > Aquatic > Marine > Oceanic | place...
GCTTTCCTGGCTTTGCTTCCAGATGTATGCTCTTCTGCTCCTGCAGCTAATGGATCACCGCAAACAGGTTACTCGCCTGGGGATTCCCTTTCGACCCGAGCATCCGTATGAGACTCATGCTCGATTATTATTATTATAGAAGCCCCCATGAATAAATCGCTCATCATTTTCGGCATCGTCAACATAACCTCGGACAGTTTCTCCGATGGAGGCCGGTATCTGGCGCCAGACGCAGCCATTGCGCAGGCGCGTAAGCTGATGGCCGAGGGGGCAGATGTGATCGACCTCGGTCCGGCATCCAGCAATCCCGACGCCGCGCCTGTTTCGTCCGACACAGAAATCGCGCGTATCGCGCCGGTGCTGGACGCGCTCAAGGCAGATGGCATTCCCGTCTCGCTCGACAGTTATCAACCCGCGACGCAAGCCTATGCCTTGTCGCGTGGTGTGGCCTATCTCAATGATATTCGCGGTTTTCCAGACGCTGCGTTCTATCCACAATTGGCGAAATCATCTGCCAAACTCGTCGTTATGCATTCGGTGCAAGACGGGCAGGCAGATCGGCGCGAGGCACCCGCTGGCGACATCATGGATCACATTGCGGCGTTCTTTGACGCGCGCATCGCGGCGCTGACGGGTGCCGGTATCAAACGCAACCGCCTTGTCCTTGATCCCGGCATGGGGTTTTTTCTGGGGGCTGCTCCCGAAACCTCGCTCTCGGTGCTGGCGCGGTTCGATGAATTGCGGCTGCGCTTCGATTTGCCGGTGCTTCTGTCTGTTTCGCGCAAATCCTTTCTGCGCGCGCTCACAGGCCGTGGTCCGGGGGATGTCGGGGCCGCGACACTCGCTGCAGAGCTTGCCGCCGCCGCAGGTGGAGCTGACTTCATCCGCACACACGAGCCGCGCCCCTTGCGCGACGGGCTGGCGGTATTGGCGGCGCTGAAAGAAACCGCAAGAATTCGTTAACTGCACATTCGGGATATTTCTCTATATTCGCGGTTCAGCAGGCATGTCCCCTTTGAGGGCGACCCGACGACAGGATAATCGACCTTATGGTGCGCAAATATTTCGGCACAGACGGTATTCGTGGCAAAGCCAACGAAGGCGCGATGACGGCGGAAACCGCCTTGCGCGTCGGCATGGCGGCTGGCCGTGTCTTTCGTCGCGGTGACCACCGCCATCGTGTCGTGATCGGCAAGGATACGCGCCTGTCGGGCTATATGCTTGAACCCGCGCTCACAGCCGGTTTCACCTCGATGGGCATGGACGTATTCCTTTTTGGCCCGCTGCCGACAACGTATAGGAAGAATAAACGCCCTTTTCACCCAAGTCCAACAGCTTTGGACCGCAGTTGACTCTTTCGACACCCCTGCGATGCAACCCAATCCGGCTGACGGGGAGCCAGCAACGCTGAAAATTTACCCTCCTCTTTCCCACTAGCGGCTCCTTTTCCGACAACCAGCACGGCGGATCCCTGCCGCGGCGCTGTGAACGCAGCATTTTGATTGGTATCGTTGGCCTTCAGGCTCGTCAGTCAAACAGACCCAGGAGCAGCTCAGCCGGTGGCGCCCGGCTTTCGGGTAACGCCCTGGTCCCGCTGGTTTCGGCTTTGTGCTTCAGGTGATCAAGGATCTGCTTGATCACTATAGGGTCTTCAATGCAGGCGATGACTTTCATGGCGCCGCCGCAGCCGCTGCAGGTCTCGATGTCGATATTGAAAACACGCTTGAGCCGTTGCGCCCATGTCATCGACGCTCGCCGTTGTGCTGGTGTTGCCGGTTCATCAGCCACCCTGACCTTGTTGCCCCTGCCCCGTTTTGCCGGCGTGACCAACGCCCGGTGCCGACTGTTGGGTGCGAACACCCCGTGGAAGCGGGTTAGGTTGACTCTGGGCTTCGGTACCAGGGCGGCCAGCCTTGCAATGAAATCCAATGGTTCGAAAATGACGTGCGTGGTGCCGTCCCGGTACGGCGTCTTGAGCTGGTAGCGCACGTTGCCGCCTCGTGTTAACGACAGCCGCTTCTCGGATACCGCCGGGCGGCTGATGTACCGGCACAGCCGTTCGAGCTTCTTGCGTTCATCGGCCCTGGCCGCCACGCCGGCGTGCAGGCTGAACCCGGCTACCTTGCCAATCCCGTCACCGAACGGATCACCACTGGTCGGCAGAGTTTGCAAAGTGAACACCTTTCGCCCCGCCTGTGAACCGACAGCGATACGGTAAGTGATCGAGTGCCCCAGCAGGGGTGTCATCGGGTCGTCATCCACCGCATCCGAGGCCAGATAGCTGTTTTCGACATCCCGTTCCAGCAGGCCTTGCCGTTCCAGATAGCGACCCACCCGGTGGGCGATGGTGTGCGTCAGCTGGGTGAGCTCTGGGCTGGTCGGCGCCTTGACCCAGCGGAAACGCGCTGAGCCGTGGGATTGCTCGACATACACACCGTCGAGAAACAGCATGTGGAAGTGAACATTCAGATTGAGCGCCGATCCAAAACGCTGGATCAGGGTGACCGCGCCCGTCTTGGCCACTTGGTGGGTATGGCCCGCTTTCTTGACCAGGTGCGTGGCAATGACGCGGTAAACGATGCCCAGCACCCGCCCCATGATCTCGGGCCGGCTGGCAAACAGGAAACGCAGCTGAAACGGGAAGCTCAACACCCACTGACGCATGGGTTGTTCAGGCAGTACTTCATCAACCAGCAAGGCGGCACTTTCGGCCATCCGCCGCGCCCCACAGCTCGGGCAGAAACCGCGACGCTTACAGCTGAAAGCGACCAGGTGCTCGGCGTGGCAAGACTCGCAGCGAACCCGTAGAAAGCCATGCTCCAGCCGCCCGCATTGGAGAAATTCTTCAAATTCCCGTTGCACATAGCCCGGCAATTCCTTTCCCTGCTCTGCCATAAGCGCAGCGAATGCCGGGTAATACTCGTCAACGATCTGATAGAGAAGGGTTTGCTCGGGTCGGTGGCTCTGGTAACGACCAGTATCCCGATCCCGGCTGGCCGTCCTGGCCGCCACATGAGGCATGTTCCGCGTCCTTGCAATACTGTGTTTACATACAGTCTATCGCTTAGCGGAAAGTTCTTTTACCCTCAGCCGAAATGCCTGCCGTTGCTAGACATTGCCAGCCAGTGCCCGTCACTCCCACTCAATCATTAACAGAAACAAAAAACTCATTATTTACAACAACTTGAATCCATACAAAGAATTGATACCACGAAAAACACCATGCTCAGGACATCAATCCCATTCAGACTGCGCAACGATAGCAGTGCAGCCCCCTATTCGGTCGCATTTCCTGTGTTACCGCTGCCATCTGAGCTGACTGCTTCGATCCGCGCCAGTTGAGTATCGCTCAGCCTGTATAGACGCTTGATGTCACCAGCGAGACTCTTGGCGGCATCTTGGCACTCTGGCAAAAAGGTCATCACCTGAGTTAGAAGTATCTGGAAATCGGGATTTTCGGGATTTGATCGAGCGAGGCTATCGGCTAGGCCAAGAGCCTCATTGTAGCGCCCGAGGTGCAAGAAGCAGCCACACAAATGCCTCCGCGACTGATCATGATGAGCAGCCTGAATAACTCCATCACAGGCCATCAAGATCAAGTCCCCGACTAGAATCTCCAACTTGCTGCTCTTCAGCTCACCGTATAGATAGAGGCAAACACCAACGTAATCATGGGTCTCAACCAAACAACGCACCATCTCAGAGATGCGTACCCCCTCTTCTGCTGGAACCAGGCAGCGGACCAGCTCGACAATGTCAGATTGCAAATCGGCATAGTCCTTCTCAAAAGGCTTCATAAAGGTCGCTATCCGCTGATCACAGAACTGGCTTGCCAAAAAGATTTCCGTAATTAGTTTGGTCTCTGACCCAAGCCCGCGCGTTAGGCTCCCAAGCACGTCGGAAAACGCTTCCGCTGGCGGTCTTCGATTGATCCGAGCCAGCCCCTCAGTACGAACAAAAATCCGCAGCAAGGCAATCCGCGTATACACGGCAAGCGGTGTCGCCACACTTATGCCCTCAGTAAGGTAAGCGCGCACCTGAAGATTGCTCCAATTTGCTAGATCACCAAGACAGAGAGCAATAACCGACATGTGGGGACTTGATCTCGGATTGCGTGCGAAACGCATCAGAATCTCAGTCAACTCGTTCGGAGCTCCACTGGAGCACTGGCGGGCAAGTTCCAAAATGCCGCATACACGATTCGGGTCTGTCTCGGACTCGAGTTTTCCCAAGATGAAATAATGGGCTTGGCGCAATCGGCGGGTCTCGCGCCGCTCACCCCCTCCGGGAAGCGACTCGAAGAAGTGATATTCTTCAACAATTGGAGAATGAAGGAAGGCCTGCCAGAATGCCGAGCGAGCACGTTCACGTGTGACTGATTCGCCGGTCAACCATTCTTCCATCTTCGCGGAATACGCCTCGTCAGAATCCTCCATTCGATCTGGTTGAGGAAAAACCCTTCCAGGCTGCTCACGATCACTGAATGGTACGGTGTTTGTGTCTTTTCCAGACCTGAGCACACCGTTGATAATTTGCCCGTCAGCCAGATATGATCGTAAAAAAAACACTTCATGACAGACCTTCTCAAATACTTGCCTCAGCTTGTCATAGATGCCCAGCCCTGCCTCGAAATCAGTATCATCGAGGAGCGTCAGGAGATTTCCAAGCGTGATATTAACGTTCCTGTCAAGATGGCTACTGACTTTATTTCTCACCTCTCGATACGGTGCAATCTCTTCTTCCACCCGGAATATCGTCTTGAATTGCTCTATGGCGTTCTGAGGCATCTCCCCTGCAAGGAGAGCATCGAGACCATCCATTCGCTGCGGAGCAGCAGAATCAACGTCGCGAGTAATAAGGCAATCGCAAGCGCTGACTAGGTCAGTAATCATCCGAGCCTTCAAGAAACGCGCAACATTCGGAAATTCTCCGAATTTCTGAAGTAACTTAGCCTGAACCACCATCCAACGCTGGATGAGTGCGAGATGTCCCGCACGGACATGGATCGGTGTAGTGTTGATGAGAGCGGCCGAATCAGGCCGCGTCATCGCCAGAGGGTCGACTCCCATCTCTACAGTTTGCACCTTGCGCCCAGAGGCTCGATAGGCTTGTAAAGCTGCCTCGAATGCCGGATCACCGAATTCAGGGAAGTCCGCTAGCACGGGAAAGTCGGCGATGCCTAAATTTTCTAGCGAGCGGTAAATCTCGGCCGCGCTATCTACAAAAAACTCCGATTTGGAGGCATCGACGCCATTCCAAAGTTCGATAACCTCTCCTAGTTCAATATCTTGAACATGGGCGCTCAGTCGGTCACGAACCGTCTGGAAGTATTCATTGAATTCAGCTGCGTAGTATTCCTTTAGGCTGTGGAACTCAGCTGTATCAAACCCTGCCTGCCTTAACGGCTTACGCAGCTGACGGGCGTGTGAAATGAAATCGACCGCGCGGATTAGGACGTGACGGGTGATCATTCGTGCGTCGGCGTCGGTGGGCGCGAACTGCGCCAAGCGCATCGCGAGCCGCATTTCCATTACTAGGAACCGTAGTTTTTCGAGACGTATATCTAGCGACATATAAATGAGGAACCCGCAGTATTGGGATGCCCATTTTAGTAAAGATTGACTAATGCCACCAAATTTTAGCTGCTAAAATCCTACAAACTCACCCCATGGGTACCCACTCATACTCTCCCTCCAGATCATCTCGGGCTTCGACCTTGAACACTCCCCCTTGACTATCCACGGCGTAGGTTCCTGGTCGTTCATGGCGGGCATCACCCAACTGACTCCTCCAGCCTACCCCCTTGCCTCTCCAGATCAGCACAATTCCACCCTGACAATCCGGACGCTGTTCTCGATAGCTCGCCGCCGCAAGGCGCTGAATTTTTATACGCACCCACTTTCCATCTCGCTCCATCTCCTGGCGCAAATCATCTATTTCTTCCTGCGTCAGGAGATGGCGTCCGTACTGCCTCTTACTCAGCCGCTCAATTTCTTCCTTTGTAAGTTTCCCCATTCGAGCAAACCTCCAATCAGCCAATGCATTTTGTAGCATACAAGCTAAATACTTGAGAATCAGAGCAATGGAGGCTCCCAGCCCCTGCGAGCGGAGCCCCACCCCATCAACCGATGGGACAAGCATCTGTGATTACTTCACCGACAAGCGATCTCGGGCTCTGCCATCAATTTCCGCCTAACAAAAACAGCCGCGCTGTGAAAATCAGCCCTGGATGCTAAGCCTGTGCCAGCCTGGTAATTCACCACCATGCACGCCTCGATGATTGCCAGGGCCAGAGCGCCGATCTCTTGGGCATCATCCTGGTCGAGATAGTCCATTGCAGCAAAGGCTTTCGCCGCCTGGTGCACGGCATGGTTAAATTCGATAGCCTTCCTCTTTCTCATAATTCACCTCTTGGCAGGTGGGTTAGGAGAGTGCCGACCGGCGCGCCATGCCGGTCGGCACACTTTCTTACTCGTCGTCTTCGGGCTTCTTGTCTTCAAACTGAGCCTTGATGGCATCTGCCACCCTGCCCCCTGCCGTTTGAGAAATAGCTGCCTGTCGGTTTTCAGACCTGACCTGGCTTATGCCTTGTCTCAAATGCCCAGCAGCACTAGCAGCGGTTCCTATCCCCTGATTCATCTTTTCGGAAAAGGTAGATTGCTTGCTACCCATAGCCGGAGCAGCGCTTTGGATCTTGGTAGCTTGGTCTGTCTGAGCTGCTGCAACCGCTGCTTTTATTGCACTGCCAGCTCCCGACGCACCTCTTGATGTTGCCATTGCTCCCCTAGCCGCAAGCCCCGCACCGCCTGCCGCCATAGCCCCTGCGCCCACGGCAGCTCCAACAAGCGTACCAGCGCCAAACGAGCTACCGGCAGCACCTGCAGAACCTCCACCGGGAATCAGACCTGCAATTACGTTGGGAACGGTATTGATCAGGATTACCAGCACCAGGCACACAACAAAGACCACCATCAGCTCAGTGATGGTGGCGTTCTCTGAAAGACTATGGTGGTAGCCGTCCAGGATGGAGACGCCGATACCAATCATTAGGGTCATGGCCATCAGCTTTAAACCAATGCCGATTACTGCCCGAAAGTAATTAAGGGCAATATCGCTAGTCCACTTGGAACCACCAAACCCAAGAACGAAAATTCCCGCATACGCCAAGATGTAAGCAGTGAGCATGGCCAACAGCACATTAGCCGCGACCACCGCCAGACACGCCAGAATGGCAAGGGTAATCAAGAAGATGGACAGGTTGTCGATGGGACTACTCCACTCGTAGCTTTTACCGGCCTTCGCCAGGATGTCGAAAGCAATATCAATTGGCGTTGAAGGTGATAAGCTGCGCCCCATTCCCGATGCCTCCCCACCAACAATAGAGAGTGATCGAATAATCGCCATTGCCATATCCGGGCCATTACTCAAAAGCCAGTAAAAAAACCCGGTCAAGATCGTGAACCGAATAAATTCAGAGAAGAACTCACCAAGGTCAGCTTGTCGTAAGGCCATAAAACCAAACGTCCACACCATCGAGATAACGGCTAGCGTCCAGAACAACCATTCCGCATAGCCGGTAATAACACTTCCCCAAGTGGCACTGGCTTCCAGGTACCTTGCCGCGACCTCGTTAAGGACCCCTTCTTTTTCAACCGCAGCAAAGGCAGATTGAGACAGGAGTAACGGTGGCCCTGCAATTAGCATCCTTGAGAGCATTGCTTTCATGGTTGAAACTCCTTGCTTTTTGAGCGATCTACCGGGTCAGAAATACCCTCCCAAACGTCATTTTCCTTCTGGTTCTCATTGTCATCACCACAACCCGAAACCAGACTCATCAAGCACAAGAGGGCCACCTTCAGCAAAATCTTCATGGTTTAAACTCCTGGCTTTTCGAACGGTCTGTTGGCGTAGTCATGCCTTCGTAGAGGTGATGCCGAGCGGCGGTTTCTTGCGCCTCCCTGTCGGCCTCTGCCTGCATCCGGGCCACCATTGCTGTTTGTTGGGCAGCGAGCATTCCACGGATCTGTAATAGCTGATTAGCTTGCTGGCTGGCGAACTGGTTAGCGAAGCCCAATGCCTGCATTTGGCCATCAGCGCCCTGGGCACTGCTCTGCAGCTTCTCCAGGCGGCGGGCATCATTACGCAAGGCCTCCTGTTGCTGATCCAGTCCTTTTAGCATTGCGTCATTAGCTTGCTTCTGCCCCTGGCTGGCCAAGCCTCGGTTACGCTCCATCATCGCCTGTTCTTGTTCGGAACAGCCCTCAGCAGTGAAACAGGGAGAATTGCCGTAATAGTCCACGTCCTGATAGACCGACATGAACTCATCAAGGCTGCCCAACTGCTGTTTGTAACGCTCTAAAGCATCCGTTGCGCCAAGCAAATCGGCCACAGTTCCCTGAGCCTGATCCCACAAATAGACATCCGGCCCGGCGGTGTTTTGCAACTGGTTCTCGTATTGCTGGATTTGCGTCTGATACTGCTCAATCTGCTGCAAGGTCTGCGAAACAGATTCCATGGCGTTAATCGTGGTTTGAATGACGTTGGTAGCGTCAAAGGTAGGAATGCCGGCTAGGGCCGGTGACGAAAAACTGCCGCTGATCAGAGCCAGAGTGAGGGCGACTTTAGCCGCTAAAGTTTTTATCGGCTTATTTTGCTTCCTTGATTCCATTCTTTTCCTCCAATTGTTCTTGAAGGCTTTATGGTGCCCAGCAGTTCCATCTACTGTAGACAGAATGATTGGAGGCATTGGTTGTCAATGCTGACCAACGCTGCCTTTGGCCATCTGGCTTATGGAGGACGATTGGTAATCATCGGAAACCTTTAGCGGCTAAAATCACAACTCGGATGCCTTTTGAAACAGCAATGCCTGAGCCGCCTTAATCTCACGCATCGCCTCTATGATCGTTGCTTCCAGCCCGGCCTGGTCATAACCCTCAAGGTCTAGCTTCTCGTCATTGGTTAGCCACATTTTCAGCAGCCCCCCAAGTCGCCCCAGGTCGGCATTAATTTTCACCATTTCCATCACAGCCTCCTGGTCGGCCACCCCTGTCACTGGCGTACCCATCCCCACATTTCGCAGATAAGCCGACTGGCTTAATCCAGCGGCTTTTGCCTTTTCTGCAATGGCCGCTTTTTCCTCGGGCAACACCCAGACATTGATGGGCGTAGTCCCCTTCCTGGTTGATCTCTTTGTCATGTTCCCTCTTGCGGCGGTAGCCGCTGCCTCGCAGAGCAAGACCCGTTGAGCACTTGTGCGAATAAGGGATGTGAAGTGGTCGCCCTGATTTATCAGGGTGGCCACCTTCACCTATCCTGCCCTTGTTTAAACCACTTTTACTCCAAGGTTGAGTGTCGCACGCTTCAAGCAAAGCCCGCTATTTCCACGCTTATTCAATGCTGATAGCCTTGGTTAAAGGGAAATCACGGGATAGCAGCGAAAAAACAGCGTTATCCGCTGGATATCGGATAAAAATAGGCTTCCAGAAGCGCTAAAAAAGCGATCCAACAGCGACAAAACAGCATTCACGATGGATGAATACTGGAAACAGGAGTTTGGCTATGGAATCGATCAGCTCACCCAAGGAGAAGCGGGACACCTCAAGAATGCTCAATCCGTTGACGCCATCCGAGATCGAATCGCTGCGGCAAGAGTCAAAGCGCGATCTGAAGAGAATGCAAAAACGGCTTCGCCTTCGCAAAGCCCAGAGAGAAGCCGAGCAGGTGTAAGGACGCAGGCTGAGGCTGAAAATTTGGCCCAGGCGCAGGCGTCTTTGGCTGAGGCTGCAGAAATTGATAAACGCTACGACGCTGTTTTCAGAACTACCTTGAAGCCAAAGCCAAGCTCCAGCCCTGGTGATGACGCCAAGCTCTCCTACCGGTTAGTGGCCCCGGAAACCCCTTTTACTGATTAACCTTCACCAAGCGGCCTCTATTCCTTTCTGCTGCGCTTTCTCTCTTGATCCCGCTCCCGCGCCGAAGGCGCTAAAAAAGAGCTTTTGCGGCCTTTGGCCGCGCATTATCAGGCAGCCGCAGGCCGGGCGAAGCAAGGAACGAGTGGAGGGAGGGTGCGCCGGTAGGCGTAAAACGGTTAACGATACGCGGTATCCCGTTAACTGGCCGCCAAGCCTACCAAGCGTTAAAGAATATATTTAAGTTAAATCGCGCGCGCGCGTTACGGCGCAGCGGTCGCCCATACAGCCCTTGTCGTTACTAGGTTTCCAAAAAGTGCTTGTGTGTGAAAGTACGAAGGTGGGTGTGTGTGATAGTACAAGCCAATTCACAGGGTTAGCGTGTGTGAAAGTACATGCCAATTCACAGGCCACCCGGTTATCCACAAGAACCCCAAAGCACGTACCTTTACACACGCTTGCGCTTTGCTTGCCTGCGTTTATGTTGGGCTTGGTGAGCGATGACAGGAGCATGAGGCCGTCCGTCAAGTATGTCATTGATCTCGGCTCGCCTTCCCTCGGGGCCAGCGGCGTAAAAGGTTACCAGGTCTCGATCGGCATCGTAGGCCAGGAGATAGCCGGGCAGAGCCCCGCTTTCGACTAGGACTTTGATACCCCTGCGAAACTCCCGGAGTGAAGCTGTGCTGCCGCTTTTCTCCAAGAGTGTGGCAAGCTTTACACGCCAATGCGGTTGGTTTCCGCAGTGTTTACGGGCCAACTCATAGATACGACGATCAAGCGCCTTTCGTAGCCGGAAGTAATCGCGACTCAACGTTAACACCTGCATGGCCTCGACCGACCGAAACAACCATTCAGGCAGCGTCACCTCTACCGCAACCATCCGGCTATCATTTGGTGACTTCTCCACAACACGCCAAGAATCGACCAAACCAAATCCTCGCCGCTCGCGCCGGCCATTTGTCTTTATATTGGTTTCAATACGCGTACCACTGAGCCGGCGCAGCATGTCTGCAGCCCGCTGATAACCGATCCCAGATGTTGGCCGGTTAGTAACGGTCAGAAAGTCATGCATGACAAAGCGAATCGTACGCGAAGTTTCCCGATCCCGGTTCTTAGCCTCCACCACCTGGCTGATACAATAGATCCATAGATCTTTGTCGTGGATAGTCGCACGCCCAGTTGCTCCAGGAAGCACGGTGACAGTGTTACCGCTTCGTTCATAATTACGAATGCGTTTGTCGCCGGCCTTCAAGGCGAACAACGGGTGCTCCATGCTGACCATGTCGTCTTTAGGGGCTACGTCCAGTATATCGGCTACAAAGAAGTCGCCTTGCCGGTTCCGCTCCGGCAATAGGGCCATTCTGTTAACCCTCTACGGTGTAACCAGGCCGGCTGGCTTGAATGCCAGACGACTTGCGCTCCTCAATCCACTCCTCAACCTCGGCCAAATCCCATGCCACATTTCTGCTAGTCAATGCGATCCGGCGCGGGAAGTCACCTCGCTGCTCCATGTTAAAAATTGTCCGTGACGCCAGCGGGATCATCTTCAGGAGCGTTTTTTTATTGATCAGTCTCTTGCTGGTCATGGTTTCCATTTTTCTGCCTCCAAATGTTTCTGAAGGCTTTATGGTGCCCAGCAGTTCCCGTTGCCGTAGACAGAATGATTGGATACATTGGTTGACATGGAAAATCACCGTATCCAAATTGTGCCAGGATGCAATCCGATCATCTCGGCGGCTATTGAGAACCTCCAGGATCGATGGCGTCAATATTCCAACCGTTCGAAGAGCAAGCCTCTTGCTGGACTGCTAGAGGAGATCATCGATCCTGCCTTATCCGAATACGCGAAGAAAATTCCGCGAAACTATCTGCCTTACATCCTTGGCTCAGGACAGGATGGGCCACTCAGCGAGATTGTCAGAACGAAGCCTGTCGGTGCGGAGCTCGCCCAGCGAAATTTGATTAGAGAGTTCGAAAATGCATCGAGTAACCCAGCGTTTAGCAACCCAGCATTTGTCGCCACCTTGGAGACATTAGTCGAGTTACTATGGGCTTGCTCTGATAAGCGCGCTCGGCATACCAAGGTGAGGGGCCTGAATGGTCAGCGCCGTGCACAAGAATTTTGCCGGTTTTGCGGAAAGCCATCCGAACTAGCTGCATATGCAGCTGGCAGTGATTCGGTAGACATATACCACAAATCAACAACACTCCAGCTTAGCAGCACCCATTGTCACGAGCATCGAGTGAAGTTGCCCACCGGCAAATGGAATCCGGCATACAAGTCAGCATCAATGTCGGTCGCCAAGTTCGATTTAGAACTGGACAGGCTCACTCGGCAATCAAGGAATTATGAGACGCTTTCAGCGAGCTCTGGTGATCCTTTGGTAGATCAGTATATATACCAATATGTCCATCGATTCGGGTTCCGGCCAGGCGACAAGGCCGAAATGCGAAATCATGCTCGTGGGATCGTTGACGCAAAATTATCGGATCACAAGAAACGGGTTTTGGTACTCCAGCAGCAAGGCCTTAATCAATCAAACATTGCAACCATATTGAACGTTAGTCGCCAATCGATATCAAAAAGTTTAGCGTCGACCCCGGAGAAATTCCTCGCTATATCAGCGAGTTCGAGTCATCACCCCGGGTTCAATGACGAGTTTCGGACAAAAATTCGCGATATTGAGCCAAGCATCATGGACTGGCTAGATGATCCCAACATAACCGACATCATGCTAAATCCTGATGGCAGACTCTGGCTCACACGAGAGAACCGGTCTAAAGCAGAGCTTGGCACCATTATAGAAAGCAGCCAGGCCAAATTGATCATTGCGACCTTCGCAGCTGAAGCGCAAATCAGCCCAGACGCTGGCCAAACTCTGGAATGCGAGCTGCCAGGCTTATTGCGCCTCGTGGCGTGGCTCACGCCGATAGTAGAGAGCCCAACCTTCGCAATTCGGAAAATGGCTCAATAATAAGGGGGGTTCGGAAGTCATTCCGTCAATCGCGGTTTCCCGATAGACCATTCATCGATCATATCCGCCCAGTCCTGCAGCATTTCGGTGCGCTGCTCACGGTATTCTGCCTTGTTGTAGATTGCTCTAACGCCCTTTTGTTCATGCGCAAGGCACTTTTCAATCCAGTCGGTGTTGTAGCCAGCCTCATGCAACAGCGTGCTGGCTGTCCGACGCAGATCATGCGGCCCAAACTTGGAAAGCGGCTTCCCGTCTTTTTGCGCTGCCTCATAGGTCATCGTCAGAATCTTGTTGAGCGTAGCCCCCCTCATCGGAGTATCTGGCTCATACCGTGACGGCAGCACATAGTCTGATCCTCCCGCAAAGGTCTTTAGCGCAATGAAAATATCCAGAGCCTGCCGGGACAGGAACACCAGGTGCGGGTTACGTCGCTTCATCCGCTCTTTGGGGATTGTCCAAAGAGCCTCACTGAAGTTGATCTCGCTCCAGGTCGCATTCGTCAGCTCGCTTTTACGCACCATTGTCAGCAAAAGCAGCTTGGCCGCAGCCCGATACGCCGGGCTTGTGCCGACACGCTCCAAGTACTGGTACATCAAGCCGATCTCTTCAGGCGTCAGCGCCCTATCTCGTGGCTCAAATTTTGCGATAGATGATGAGCGCACCAACTTTGCGGGATTATCCACCTTCTGACCACGCTCAATAGCCCAGCGAAAGACCTGCAGCACGATTTCACGTGCATGAACTGCTGTAGCAGGCGCCCCTCGCTCGACTATGGCGTCTACCAGGGCCCGCAAGTCTTCGTGGGTAATCTCAACCAGCTTCCAGGTACCGAATTTGGGTTTGAGTTCACGCTCGTAGACAGAACGGCGCATGTCCCGGGTCGAATCAGCCATCTGGTAGCCGCGTAGCCATTTTTGAGCCCACGCATCAAACGTTTCAGCGCCCTTTACCCGTGCTTTGTCACGGGCCTTTTCTTTCGCAGGAGATTTGCCGTCTGCCACCATCTTCTTGGCTTCATGAAGCCGTTCACGCGCTTCAGCCAGCGTGATACCACCGACGCCATAGCGACCAAAGGTGATGGTCTCCTGCCTGCCATTGATGGAGTAGTTGTAGCGAAACGAGATGGAGCCCGCCTTAGTGACGGCCACATAAAGGCCGTCGCGGTCATTTACCTTGTAGAGCCTATCCCTGGGCTTGAGATTACGCAGCTTGGTATCGGTCAGCATTCGTCCTGCTCTTCATCAGTTTTGATACCATGCTCGAAAACCACTGAAAAAAAGGCGAATAATCCAATATAAACAGCAAGTTAAGGCCAATCAATACCATGTAAAACGGAGAAAACACTACATGGTATCAGGGCCTTGTCATGGCATTGATGCCTGATAGTACCAACATTAATGCCATGAAAAAAATGTGCTTGGAGTGGCCATAAGGTGCCTGACAATGCCAGACAGAAAAACAAAAAAGCCCGCAATTACACGGGCTTAGGCAGTATTTTATGCTCTTGAGTGCCAGTCAGTACCAGACAGGGAATCATTCCCACTCAATCGTGGCAGGCGGCTTGGAGGAGATATCGTAGGTCACCCGACTGATGCCCGGGATCTCATTGATGATACGGCTGGAAACCAGCTCCAGGAAATCATAGGGCAGATGCGCCCAGCGGGCCGTCATGAAGTCGATGGTTTCCACTGCGCGCAGGGCTACCACGTATTCGTAGCGACGGGCATCGCCTACCACGCCCACTGACTTGACCGGCAGGAACACCGCGAAAGCCTGGCTGGTCTTGTGGTACAGACCGGCGGCGCGCAGTTCCTCGATAAAGATATGGTCCGCCAGACGCAGGGTGTCGGCGTATTCCTTCTTCACTTCCCCCAGAATACGCACGCCCAGACCCGGCCCCGGGAAGGGGTGGCGGTAGACCATGTCGTAGGGCAGACCCAGTTCCAAACCAATTTTGCGCACTTCATCCTTGAACAATTCACGCAAAGGCTCAACCAGCTTGAGCTTCATGTCTTCCGGCAGGCCGCCCACGTTGTGGTGACTCTTGATCACATGCGCCTTGCCAGTCTTGCTGGCGGCAGATTCGATCACGTCCGGGTAGATGGTGCCCTGGGCCAGCCAGTTGGCGTTTTTCAGCTTGCCAGCTTCATCATCGAAGATCTCGATGAAGGTGTTGCCGATAATCTTGCGCTTCTTTTCCGGATCGGCTTCGCCGGCCAGCTTGCCGAGGAAATTATCTTCCGCATCCACGCGGATCACCTTAACGCCCATGTTGTCGGCAAACATTTCCATGACCTGGTCACCTTCCTGGTGACGCAGCAGGCCGTTATCGACAAACACACAGGTGAGCTGATCACCGATCGCCTTGTGCAGCAGCGCCGCAACCACCGAAGAGTCCACACCGCCGGACAAGCCCAGGATCACCTCGTCAGTGCCTACTTGGTCACGAATGGTATCGATGGCATCGCTGATGATATTGCTCGGGGTCCACAAGGCTTCACAATCGCACAGCTCACGAACAAAGCGCTCCAGCAGACGGCCGCCCTGCAGCGTATGCGTCACTTCCGGGTGAAACTGGATACCATAAAAACGTTTTTCATCGTTGGCCATGCCCGCAATGGGGCAGCTGCCCGTGGTGGCAGTGGCCACAAACCCTGCCGGCATTTCGCCGACACGGTCGCCGTGACTCATCCACACATCCAGAAATTCCTTGCCCTGCTCTTCGTGATCGACAATGCCATCCAGCAGCGCATTGGATTCCGCTTTTTCCACACGGGCGTAACCGAATTCGTGCTTCTCACCGGCAATCACCTTGCCGCCAAGCTGTTCGGCCATGGTCTGCATGCCGTAACAGATACCCAGCACCGGGATACCCGCATCAAACACGGCCTGCGGAGCACGCGGTGTTTCCGCTGCAGTCACTGACTCCGGCCCACCAGAAAGGATGATGCCCTTGGGCGCAAACTCGCTGAGTTCTTCAGCGGTCATGTCGAAGGCACGAATCTCACAGTACACGCCAATTTCCCGCACGCGGCGAGCAATCAGCTGAGTGTATTGGGAACCGAAGTCCAGAATCAGGATGCGCTGGGCATGGATGTCTGTCATGGGGATCTATCCCGGTGATTGCCGGCGATATTACAGCCGGATCTTGTTAGAACGGGCCTGACGCCAAATACCTGGCGCCTGACGCTTTAAAAACAAAAATCGGTCGAGCGCCGCTCGACCGATTTCAGCATCTGGCATCTGGCTCCAAGCACCATGCTCTTAACCAGTTACACCAAAGTCCGAATTACCCGACCGGGTAGTTCGGCGCTTCCTTGGTAATCGTCACATCGTGGACGTGGGACTCTTTCATGCCCGCGTTAGTGACTTTCACGAACTCTGGCTTGGTGCGCATCTCTTCGATGGTGGCACAGCCGGTATAGCCCATGGAGGCGCGCAGGCCGCCCATCAGCTGGTGCACGATAGCGCTCATCGGGCCCTTGTAAGGCACCCGACCTTCGATGCCTTCCGGTACCAATTTCTCGATGCCGGCTGCGGCATCCTGGAAGTAACGGTCGGAAGAACCGGTGGAACCAGACATGGCACCCAGCGAGCCCATGCCACGGTAAGCTTTGTAGTAGCCCCCCTGGAACAGCTCAACCTCGCCCGGCGCCTCTTCAGTGCCAGCCAACAGGGAGCCGATCATGATGGCGCTGGCACCCGCGGCAACAGCTTTGGAAATGTCGCCGGAGAAGCGGATACCGCCGTCAGCGATCAAGGGCACACCAGTGCCTTTCAGTGCTGCAGCCACATCAGAAATAGCCGTGATCTGCGGCACGCCAATACCGGCTACGATACGGGTGGTACAGATGGAGCCAGGACCAATGCCCACTTTCACTGCGTCGGCACCAGCGGCAACCAGATCTTTGGCTGCAGCTGCTGTCGCGATATTGCCACCGATCACCTGCACCTCGGGGAAATGCTTCTTCACCCAGGCGACACGGTCAATCACGCCCTGGGAGTGGCCGTGTGCTGTATCCACCACGATCACATCCACCCCGGCTTCCACCAACGCAGCAACGCGCTCGTCAGTGCCGGCGCCGGTACCCACTGCCGCGCCTACACGGAGGCGACCCTGGGAGTCTTTGCAGGCATTGGGGTATTTGGCCGCTTTCTCGATGTCTTTCACGGTGATCATGCCGCGCAGATCACCGGCAGCGTTCACCACAATCACTTTCTCGATACGATGTTTATGCAGCAGAGCCTGAACTTCATCAGCGCCAGCCCCTTCCAGAACAGTCACCAACCGATCCTTGCCGGTCATGATGTCTTTTACGCACTGGTCGTAGTTGGTGATAAAGCGGGTATCACGGCTGGTGACAATGCCCACCACCTTGTCACCTTCCACCACCGGAACGCCGGAAATGTTGTTCGCATCCGTGATGCGGATCAATTCGGCCACCGTGGTATCCGGGCTAACCGTAATCGGATCTTTTACCACACCGGATTCGTACTTTTTCACCATGCGCACATTGCGCGCCTGATCTTCGGTATCCATGCTTTTATGGAGGATACCGACGCCCCCTTCCTGGGCCATGGTAATGGCCAGGCGGTGCTCGGTGACTGTATCCATGGCTGCGGATACCAGTGGAATGTTCAGAGCGATGTCCCGAGTCAACTTGGATTTCAGGGACACGTCCTTGGGCAGCACATTGGAATGGGCAGGCACAAGCAATACGTCGTCAAACGTTAATGCTTCTTGGGCAATTCTGAGCATATTGCACCGTAGGAAGTGAGGGGGGAGCCTGGCGGATGCCACCGGGCGGAGCGGTAGCACCTAGAATGAGACAGGCACCCCGTTAAATTAAGCGGGCGATTATACGACATTACCGGCTAACCACACAATCACCGCTGGCAGGGTACAAAAAAACGGGCTACCCTCCCGCAATGACCATTTCATCCCGCGCCGAACCACTGTCTATCAGCCAGTTGAACCTGGATGCCCAGGGCCTGCTGGAAAGCTCTTTCCCCCTGATCTGGTTACAGGGCGAACTGTCCAATTTTTCCCGTCCGGCATCCGGCCACTGGTACTTCAGCCTGAAAGACTCGCGTGCCCAGATTAATGGGGCCATGTTTCGAAATCGCAACAGGCTGCTGGATTTTGCTCCCCAAAACGGCCAACAGGTGCTGGTGCGAGCCAAAGTCACCCTGTATGTGCCCCGTGGCAACTTCCAGATTGTGGTCGAACACATGGAACCTGCCGGCCAGGGCGCCCTCAAGGCCCAGTTTGACGCGCTCAAAGCCCAGCTTCAGAGCGAAGGATTGTTCGCCCAAGACCGCAAACAGGCACTACCGGCCTGGCCCAGCCAAATTGGGGTGATCACCTCACCCAGCGGCGCGGCCATTCGCGATATTCTGCAGGTACTGCAACGCCGCTGCCCGTCTATCCCGGTAGTGATTTATCCGGCAGCGGTTCAGGGGGCAGAAGCGCCGGCACAGCTGCGCCAGGCACTGGAATTGGCCGTGACACGCAACGAATGTGACGTCCTGGTTATTGGTCGGGGCGGCGGGTCTCTGGAAGATTTGTGGGCCTTCAACGACGAAGCCCTGACCCGGGCGGTTGCCGAGTGCCCCATTCCCATTGTCTCGGCCGTGGGCCATGAGGTGGACACCGGGCTGACCGATTTTGCCGCCGATCTCCGCGCGCCAACCCCTTCCGCCGCCGCAGAACTGGTGAGCCCGGATCTGTCGGTGGTCAGCCAGCGACTGGCCGGCCTGCATCGGCGGTTGCGATGGGTCATGGCACAACAGCTTCGCACCCCGCAGGAGCGCCTGCGCCATCTGAGCCAGCGGCTTCGCTCTCCCCGCCAGCACCTCGAACAGAGTAGCCAGCGACTGGATGAATTGCACAATCGCCTGCAACGACAGATGCAGCACCGTCTCACTCTGCTCCAGGGCCGCCTGCAGCCCAGCCAGCAACGCCTGGCGCGGCTATCGCCAGAGCGGCTTCTGCTGGACCGCCAGCAACAGCTGACAGCCTTGAACAAGCGATTGCCGCAACCGATACAACGGCAGATTCAACAACAGCAAGTGCAGCTGGCCGGGCTGAGTAAGCGCCTGCAAACAGCCAGCCCACTGGAAACCCTGGCGCGAGGTTACAGCATTACCTTTAAAGGGGATGAGGCGGTACGCTCAGTGAAGCAATTACAGGCCGGCGACACCCTGACCACGCGCCTGGCTGACGGCGCGGTTACTGCCCGGGTGGAACACGTCCAGGAGTCAGATACGGACTGAGTGCCCGCGCCAACTGCTGACGTCGGAACGGCTTGGCCAGGTGGGAGTTCATGCCCACCGCCAGGCATCGCTCACGCTCTTCATGCATGGCATTGGCGGTCAACGCCACCACAGGCATAGGCGCCCGGCCCTGTTCCCGCTCCCACTGTCGCAGCCGCCGGGTAGCCTCCAGGCCATCCATCACCGGCATCTGCACATCCATGAGGATGCAATCAAAGTCACGCTGGCGCGCTTTTTCCAATGCTTCCTCACCATTGCTGGCCGTCACCACGGTAACGCCCATCTGCTCAAGAATACGCCGCGCCACCATGGCATTGACCACATTGTCTTCCACCAGCAACACCAGCCCATGAAGGGCCTGCTGCTCCGGGTCAGCCAGACCGTGCCGCCCCGCCGACCCACTGGCCGCCGTCTGTTCGCGGAAGAACAGCCGCAACGACAGCGTAAAGACACTGCCCGCGTCCTCCTGACTACCAACGGTCAAAGTGCCGCCGAGCATCTCGCTGAGCTTGCGCGCAATCGCCAACCCCAGACCGGTGCCGCCGAAACGGCGCGAGGTAGAAGAATCGATCTGCGAAAACGCCTTGAACAGGCCCGAGATTTTCTCTTCCGGAATACCAATACCTGAGTCGGCCACGGCAATACTCAAATCCAGCCAGTCCCCACGAACCGGCTGCACCGATACGGTGACAGTGACCCCCCCTTCCTGGGTAAACTTCACCGCATTGGAAATCAGATTGCTGAGCACCTGCCGCAGCCGCGTGGGATCACTCCGCGTCACCTTGCCCGCCAGCACCTCATCGCCTTCAAGCCGCAGATACAGCCCCTTGCTTTCCGCCACATAGCGAAAGGTGGCAACACAGTTCTGCAACAGAGGCTGCAGCTCGAAGAAAGACGGGTCCAGGTCCATGCGCCCGGCTTCGATGCGCGAAAAATCGAGGATATCGTTAATCACATCCAGCAGATGGCCGGTGGATTCCAGCGCCGCCTCGGTGTACTCCTGCTGCTCCCCGTTCTGGGCGGTTTCTTCCAGCAATTGCAGCATCCCCAGCACACCATTCATGGGAGTGCGCAGCTCGTGGCTCATCATGGCCAGGAAATCGCTTTTCGCCTGGCTGGCGGTTTCCGCCTGACGATGGGCTTGTTGCAATTCAGTCATGGCAGCCTGCTGCTTGTGCCGGGCGCCTTCCAGAGCGCCAGCCAACTCGTTGATGTTGTCCTGCAGTTCGCCCAACTCCCCCTGCAAGCGGCTGTTGCCTCGCACAGAATATTCGCCCTGGCGCAGGGTCCGTAGCAGACCGGACAGGTACCCCAAAGGCGTAGCGATCTGACGCGCCAGATAGTGGGCGATCCATAGCCCCAGAATCATGGCAAAGAAGGCGGGAATCATACTGGCCAGCAAAATTTCCTTTTGCCGTGCCAACAATCTGGCACTGGACATCCCAAGCACCACCTCACCAATGCGGTCGGGCCTGCCCTCACGCTCCACCGCGCCTCCCAGCATGCCTTCCGGTGCCACAGACTGACGATAAATGCCGGAATGAAATTCGATGATTTCGTTGCTTTTTTCCTGATGATCTCGCCCCTCGTACAGCAGCACCTGACCATCCCCATCGCGGAACACCACGTACTGCAGATCCGCCCGCTGCATGGCCAGCTGCGCCTGACGGCGCAAGTCTGTGTAATTACCGGCCAGTACGCCGTATTCCGACGCCGAGGCAATCTGCTGGGCCAGAAAACGGCCCAGCTCGTGCAGGTCCCGATCGGCATCCTCAAAGCGCTGCCAGGTCAACGCCACCAGCAACAGCCCCAGCATGAACAGGGCAGGCACCAGCCCCAGCACTTGCAACTGCTTGCGAATTCCCGGGCCTTTGCGCGGTACACCGTCACGCGTCATGGCGCCTCCCCGGCATTGTTCAGCGCATCCTCAAGTGCTCCGCTTTCCCGGTAATGCATGTCGAAACTGCTGGCGACGTGCTCATTGACCACCACGGACGGGCGAGACACAAAGGCAGAAGCCCCCCACTCGCCCGTGTCAGCAAAAACACGCAACCGCTGAACCGCTTCGCTGACCAGATCGCTGCCGCTGGCATAGTACGATGCCACACTGCCCGCGTTCACAAACGTCAGGTCCGGGCCAAATACGGGCCGGCGCTGGCGGTAACTGGTCAGCAACACCAGCTTGGCTGCGTCCGGCCCCAGCAGGGAATCGTCCACGGGAAGCACAATCGCATCGAGATGATTGAGGTTTTCACGCAGGGTGTCGCCCAGCGCCCGGGTATCTTTTACCGACAGCAACTCCAGCTTGATCGGCCCGCGAAAACCACGCACCACCTCCGGCGGCCAGACACTGTCCGGCCCCAGCACCACGCCAATGCGGCGCGCCAGAGGCATGATGGTGTGCACCAATTGCACCTGATTCGCCAAGCTGACCCCCGCCCAGATAGCCGCACACTGACACCCCAGCCGCGCGGCCTTTTCACTCAAGGCGCGGCTGACATGCACGCCCAGTAGCGGTTTTTCATGGTCCATGGCACGGGTAAAAGCGACATCACCGAGGGCAACCAGTAAATCAGCCGCGTCAGGCTCATCGACCACACGCAGATTCGCCGGCAGATCCTGCGCCAGCGACAGAACAAACACATCCTTGAAGGGGCTGGGCTCAGCCAGTACGTGTACGGTTTGCGTCGGCGCGGACAGCGCACCACCAGCCGTTGCCAGCAGCAAGAGAAAAACCAGTATGTGTCCATGCTGACTCCGCATCCGGCTATATCCTCACCGTCACGCCCAGCCACATTCGGTCTTGCTGGTAGTCATTTTCTGCAAAAACCACCGGGGCGCCATTCAACCTATGCTGAACAACCGCCCGCCATTCCAGCTCCGTGGGCCCGGCGCGGTGGCGAAAGCGAAATTGCACGTCCGCTCGCTCAAAAACGTTGTCGTTATAATCATTGGACAGATAATAGGCGGATGAAAACGCCCAATGGGGGCTGAATTGCCAGGACCACAAGGCGCTACCGGCATCCCGGGCGGCCAGGCGTTGCTCAGTCTTCACATTCGTCCGCGTGTGTATGTGCGAGCCGGTAACGCGGAACAGGTGCGATACATTCGGCCGCCAGGAAAGCTGGGCTTCTGTGCCCTGATGGTTCACCCGCCCGTCATTGCTCGGCTCAAACTCAAACGGATTCAACGCCGTGCTCAACAGGTCGGTCAGGGTTTCCTGGAAATAGCGCACATCCAGTTCTACCGCAGAAAACTGCCCGTAGTAGCCCGCCTCCCAGGAACGGATACGCTCCGGCTCGAAAGTGCCGGGGCTTTGCTGGGTCACAAAAAAGTACGCCGGCGCCCAGCCCAGCAATGCCTGAGTGTTACTGGCAAACGGTGGCGACAGGGTTTGCGCCTGAATATTGATATTGGCGCGCTCTTCATAGATATCCGGTGTGCGCAGCGCTTCGGAATACACATAACGCAGGTGATGGCCCGGCAGCACCCGCCAGTTCACGCCGGCGCGGGGACTAAAATGATCGCCGCTGATCTGGTCTCGCTCCCAATAGCCTCCCAGATTCACCGTTACCGGATCCAGAACATCCAGTGCCAGATTGCCAAAGAACCGGTAGCTGATATTGTCTTGCGTGCCCCCGAGATAACTGTCGGACTGAACCCGGTCATGGCGAATTTCAGCACCACTGACCAACCGTGCCCAGCGAGTCAGCTGCAGGGTGTCCTGGATTTCCAGGTCATAACGCACCTCCTGTATATCCAGCTCGCTACCAGCACAGAAAGGCGCACCCGCACCCTGCAAGGCCAGATAACGGTTAGTGGCATCAGCATCAGACGGAAAAGCGGCAAAAGTGGCCGCCATGTCACTGCCATTTTGCAGATACAAATCCCGCAGTTCCTGACTGAAAAACAGGCCACCACCGGGCCCGGTCTGGCCGGTTACAGGGTCGAGATAACAGACATCAAAATCGGTAATCTCCTGGTTGTACTGACCGTAAGTATGCACCTGCAGCTGGTGAGTCCGGCTAAAACTGTGCTGCCATTGCAACGATACAAACGCCCGTTCGCCTTTTTGCACCGGGTCACCCTGATACTCACCAATATCGGCCACACCTGCTTCCTGCTGGCGCTCCAGCCGGCTGCGGCTGCCACCAGCCTGCACCGTGAACGTATTGCGCGCATCCGCGTCCCAGACCCACTCGGTGTTGAGCGTATCGATGCGCTTGCCATCCGGCAGGGTTTCGCCTTCGAAGGGTTCGTCATAGCCGTTATCTCCCCGACTCGACACGGAAGCACGCAGCGCCCCGTTTTCCAGCTGGCGAACACCGACCAGATGCGCATCGCGAATACCGTTATTGCCACCCTGTACGGTCACACCGCTCTTGCTGATATCCCTGGGGTCACGGGTAATGATGTTGATCACGGCGCTAAAGGCGTTGGCCCCGTAAGCGGCCGCCGCCGGGCCACGGGTGACTTCGATGCGCTCTACGTCACGAATATCCACCGGCATAGCATTCCAGCTCACTCGGGACAAGCCCGGTTGGTACTGGCTACGACCATCGAGCAGCACCAACATGCGCCGTTGATCACGGGCCTGGGTGGGGTGGTAGGCCACCGAAGGGACATTGCCATCCACTTTCACGGCGGTCATGCCCGGGACCAGCTTCAGCACTTCATACAGCTCGCGGGCACCGCTGGCTTCGATCAGAGTGCGGTCGATAACGGTAACGCTGGCAGGGGCTTCAGACTGGGGCTGGCTGACACGGGCAGGGGTCAGCACCATGGCGGGCTGCTGGGCCGGTTCCATCATTGGTTCTATCGCTTGCGCAGACGCGCAAAACACGCCTAAGTAACCGGCTGCTCCCCAATACCCCCAGCGTTTGATGACTCACCCTCCGTGTTGCCGCCCCGGTCCCCTTCCTTGTTCAGCGAGGCGGATTATTTTTTCATTCGCTTGATCATCCGTTTGCGCTTGTGCACCTGTCGGTCAGTGAGCACATTCTTGCGCCCTTCATACGGATTCGTACCAGACTTGAATTCCAGCCGGATCGGCGTGCCTTCCAGTTTCAGCAGCTCACGGAAGCGGTTCTCCAGAAACTTCTTGTAGCTGGCTGGCAGGGCTTCCGTGCGATTGCCATGCAACACCAGTGTCGGCGGATTGTTGCCACCCAGGTGAGCATAGCGCAATTTTGCCCGGAAGCGCCCATTGCGGGGCGGCGGATGACCATTGGTGATTTCTTCCATCATGCGGGTCAGCTCGTTGGTGCCGATCTTGATAAAGGCGCTGTCCCAGGCCTGCTCCACCATGCCCCAGAGGTCCCCCACCCCGGTGCCATGCAGCGCAGAAATAAACTTGATCTTCACCCAGGGGGCGAATTCCAAGCGCCGACCCAGGTTCACCCGTACCCGCTCTTTATGGTCCGCCTCCAGGCCATCCCACTTGTTCACGGCGATCATCAGGGCCCGGCCACTGTCCAGGGCATAGCCCAGCAGATGCAGGTCCTGATCGGTAATGCCTTCGCGGGCATCGATCACCACGACGACCACCTGGGCCGCTTCCATGGCCTGCAGCGCCTTGATCACGGAAAATTTCTCGACCATTTCGTAGACTTTACCGCGGCGGCGCACCCCCGCGGTGTCGATCAGGGTATAGGCCCGGCCCATGCGCTCGAATGGCACTTCAATGGAGTCCCGCGTGGTCCCGGCATGGTCGAACACCACCACCCGTTCTTCGCCGAGCATGCGGTTGATCAGGGTGGATTTACCCACATTGGGGCGCCCCAGTACGGCCACACGAATGCTGTCTTCGCCAGGCTTCTTGGAGGTGCGATGCTCGCCTTCCGGCAGCAGTTCCAGATCGGTAAAGCCTTCCAGAATATGCTCGATCATGCTGGTCACACCGCGACCATGGGCCGCCGCGATCGGCAACACCTCGGTAAGACCCAGCGCAAAAAACTCGGACATGGCCGAATCCGCATCCACCCCATCGGTCTTGTTGACGATCAGGTAAGTGGGCTTGGGCAGCTTGCGCAACTCGCTGGCAATCTGCTCATCGGCGGCGGTCAGGCCCGCGCGGCCATCCACCATAAACAACACCACATCAGCTTCGCCCACGGCCTGCAGGGATTGGCTGGTCATCGGCACGTCGATGCCGTCATCGTTCTCGCCGATACCGCCGGTATCCACCACCGTGTACAAATAGCCGCCCAGCTGGCCATCCCCGTATTTACGGTCACGGGTAAGCCCCGGGAAATCGGCCACCAGGGCGTCCCGGGTACGGGTCAGTCGGTTGAAGAGTGTGGATTTGCCCACATTGGGCCGCCCCACCAGGGCGATTACCGGCTTCATAGTCATCTCAACGAGGTTTCAACGGCGCTATGGTAACGCCAAAGGGGGGTTCAAACGAAAAAATCTGCGCGGGGCGCAGATTTTTCAGGCATCGAGAAACCGGACCGGTTATTTGGGGCGTACCGTGTAGGCCGCCAGTTTGCCGTCGTAACTCAACACATAAAGGGTGCCTTCATAGCTGACCGGGGTGCCCGCAAAGCCGTCACCGTCGTGCTTCTTACGGGCCACCAAGGTGCCGTCATCCGCATCCATCCAGTGCAGGTAACCTTCAAAATCACCCACCACCATCAGGTCGCCCTGCACAGCAGTGCCGGTCAGTCGACGGCCGTACAGCTTGTCCTGCTGCCAGAGCACGCTACCGGTGCGCTGGTCCACAGACCGCACCACACCCACATCATCAGCCACAAACAAGCGACCACCGCTGGCGCTGATCACCTGGGCACTGGACATTTCCTTGCCCCAGTACTGGCGACCATTAATCTGGTCCGCCACGCCCAGCTTGCCCTGGAAAGCCACGGCGAAAACCCCGCCACCTTCCACGATCATGTTGCCATCCACATCGGTAAGACGATCCAGCTCGGAGCGACCGGTGGGTTCGGCAATGCGCTGCTCCCAGGCCGGCACGCCAGTCTCAGCGTCCAGGGCCGCCAGTTTGGCATTGGCAAAACCGGCATACACACGCCCATCCGCAATGGCAGGCTGGGCCAGGCCACGCAGGGTCAGGGTGGGTACCGGGGTTTCATAATCCCACACCTGATCGCCCGTGCTGGCATCCAGTGCCGTCACATGGCCATCCTGAGTCTGGAATACGGCGATGGTGCCGTTGCTGTTGGGAATCGCCAGGGCTTCACCGGAAAGCTGGGTACGCCACAGCTCTTCGCCACTTTCCATGGACAGGGCCACGGCCATCCCTTCACGGGTGCCGTAGAGCACCATGCCGTAACCGGCGTAAAAACCACCACCGATACGGTCTTCGGTTTTCACCCGCCACTGGCGTTTGCCCTTGTCACGGCTGATGGCATACACCTCACCGAACACATCACCGGCAAATACCTGTTGCTGGGTAACGGCCGGGCGCAGGGTCAGCTGGCTGTCTTCCACCCCATCGCCAACACCTTCTTTCCAGAGCCGTTTTACCTTGTAGCTGGCATCAAAATCCGGCAGGTCATTGGGCTCAATGGCATTTGGGTTGGAGCTACAACCGGCCAGCAGCATGCTGGCCAGTACGAGGGGGAGAAGGAAATATTTCATTTAGCTCTTCAGGTCATCCAGTTTCATCTGCACACGGTCTTTTTCACCGTTGTCCTGCAGGGTTTCCAACGCCTGGGTATACGCCTCTGTGGCGGCCTGCTGGTCGTCACGGGCTTTTGCCAGGTCGCCACGCAGCTCCAGAGCCATGCCGTTAAAGGCAGCCGGGAAGCTGTGATCCAGCTCGGCGGCAGCTTTGTCGTAGGCCTGCTGCTGCAGCAACACACGCACCAGACGCAGACGTGCGGTGTAAGTCAGCGCATCGGTGGCGCCATCGTCAGCCACACCTTGCAGCAGGGAAGCGGCTTTATCGTACTCCCCCGCTTGTACCGCCAAACGCGCTTGGGCCAAGCTGGCATAGTCCGCATAGGCACTGCCGGGGAAATCGTCTTTCAGGGCTTCAGCCTGTTTGTTCACTGCCGCTTCATCCACTTGCTGTGCGGTCAGCGCTTCCACCATCACCTGATACTGCTTGGAAGCTTCGGAGGACTGCTCGCCTTGGTGGCCCTGCCACTCACGCCAGCCAATCAGGGCTGCCACGGCCAGTACCACGGTAATAATCGCGGCGGTGCCGTTCTTCTGCCACCACTCTTTAAGCAGCTCCGCCTGTTCGTCTTCATCGCGCATGTAATCTGCCACCCTGCTCTCCTTTCTTATTAATTGTCCGCCAGGAGCGCTACCAGCTCACTGGCAACCTGATCCCGGGATACTTGCTGCTGCTCGGCCTGGCCGCGCAGGGGTTTGACCATAACACTGTTACTGGCCAGTTCATCCTCGCCGATAATCAAGGCCACCGCGGCACCGCTACGATCGGCTTTTTTCATCTGGCTTTTGAAGCTGCCACCACCGCAGTGCAACTGGATTGCACGGCCGGGCAAGGCATCGCGAAGCTGTTCGGACAATGCCATGGTGGACGCCAATACATCCCCCATGGCCATCACATAGACGTCCACTGGCGCCGACAGTTCCGGTTTTTCCTGCTCAATAAGCAAAATCAGCCGCTCGACCCCCATAGCAAAGCCCACTGCCGGGGTTGGTTTACCGCCCAGCTGCTCCACCAGACCGTCGTAGCGACCGCCGGCACAGACGGTGCCCTGAGCGCCGAGGGCATCGGTGACCCACTCGAAAACGGTCTTGCCGTAATAATCCAGCCCACGCACCAGATACGGGTTCACTTTATAAGCAATGCCACTGGCATCGAGCAAGGCTTTCAGCCCTTCAAAATGGGCGACAGCCTCGTCATTCAGGTAATCGGCCAGCTGTGGCGCGTCCTTGAGCACCTCGCGGGTACCCGGGTCCTTGCTGTCCAACACGCGTAACGGACTGCGCTCCAGACGTTTCTGGGAGTCCCCATCCAGTGCGTCAAAGTGTGTTTTCAGATAATCCACCAACGCATCGCGATAGCGCGCCCGGTCCGCACTGTCACCCAGGGAGTTCAACTCCAGTGTGACCTTGTCGGCCAGGCCCAGGGCTTTCCACAGACGTGCCGTGAGCAGGATAACTTCAGCATCAATATCCGGGCCGGTCATGCCGAAGGTTTCCACCCCAATCTGGTGGAACTGGCGATAGCGGCCTGCCTGGGGGCGCTCATGACGGAACATGGGCCCGGTGTACCACAACCGCTGGGTCTGGTTGTACAACAGACCATGCTGCTCGCAAGCACGAACGCAGCTGGCGGTGCCTTCCGGACGCAGGGTCAAGCTGTCACCGTTGCGGTCGTCGAAGGTGTACATTTCTTTTTCGACGATATCGGTCACTTCACCGATGCTGCGCTTGAACAAATCGGTCTGTTCCACGATCGGCATGCGGATTTCCTGGTAGCCGTAGCTGGCCAGTACGGCCCCCACTTTTGCTTCCAGCCACTGCCACAGCCCCGTCTGCTCCGGCAGGATATCGTTCATCCCGCGGATGGAGGTGATTTTCTTGCTCACGAAAATTCCTTAAAAACCCAGAACGCTGGACACCTAACGCCGGAAGCTAAACCACGCCCGACCAAGATCCCTCGCCGTCTATTCACTACGGGCAATAATGCCCCTCTCTTCGTCTTCGCGCTGCTTCTTGACCTTGGCGCGCACCATTCGCTCAAGCTCGTCGACCAGATCGTCAGCGGTAATGTGATGGCTTTTTTCACCGTCGCGGTAGGCCAGATTATTGGGCGTGCCGCCGGTCAGGCCCACATCCACTTCGCGGGCCTCGCCTGGGCCATTTACCAGGCAGCCAATCACGGCCAGGTCCACAGATTCGTTGATGTCTTCCAGCCGCGCTTCCAGTTCATTCACCGTCTTGATCACATCAAAGTTCTGACGCGAGCAGCTGGGGCAGGCAATGATGTTCACGCCTTTCTTGCGCAGGTTCAGGCTTTTCAGAATATCAAAACCGACTCGAACTTCTTCCACCGGATCTGCGGCCAGAGATACACGAATGGTGTCGCCAATACCTTCCATCAACAGCGAGCCCAATGCCACCGCGGATTTGACCGTGCCGGAACGGAACGTGCCTGCTTCGGTAACCCCCAGATGCAGCGGCTGTTCCAGTTGAGAAGACAGCTTGCGATAGGCCTGTAGCGTCATGAATACATTGGAGGCCTTGACGCTGACCTTGAAATTCTGGAAATCGTAACGGTCGAGAATGTCTGCATGGCGCAAGGCCGATTCCACCAGCGCATCAGAGGTGGGCTCGCCATATTTGCGCTGTAGCTCTTTTTCCAGCGAACCGGCGTTAACACCGATACGAATGGGCAACCCCTTGTCCTTGGCACACTGAATCACCGCCTTGATACGGTCTTCACGGCCAATATTGCCGGGGTTGATACGCAGACAATCGACGCCCTGCTCGGCCACCGCCAAGGCAATCTTGTAGTCGTAATGGATGTCCGCCACCAGCGGCACGTCCACCTGCTTGCGGATCTTGCCAAAGGCTTCGGCGGCATCCATGGACGGCACCGACACCCGCACGATATCCACACCGGCATCCTGTAAACGGCGAATCTGGCCAACGGTGGCGTCTACATCACAGGTTTCGGTATTGGTCATGCTTTGTACGGAGATCGGGGCATCGCCACCGACAGGGACATTGCCCACCATGACTTGGCGGGTTTTACGACGTTGGATTTTAACTTCCGGTTCCATGGTGTTTTCTACCCTCGCGAATCAGGGAGCGGAGATTCGCACAACTTTACCGGGGGAATCCGTCGGTAAGGTGACAGCAGTGCCGTTAACCAGCAACTCGTCTACCGCACCGGCGTTACCGAGAGTCAGGCTGAACGGCGCTTCGCCATCCAGCATCAGGGATGCGCCACCGGATTGCTCGCCCTGGCGCAGGGTGCGCCCGGTGGCATCCGTGACCTTGATCCAGCAATTGCTGGTGAAACTGAGCAGCAGGCGGTCCAGACCGTTGGCTGCAAGCATGGACGAACCGTCATCAGCCTGCTCGGCCTGGCTGCCCTCAGCCTGGGTATCGCTGGCGGCGCTGGCATCAGTCTCATCGTCCTGCATACCGTCGCCAGTGATCCCTTCGCCGTCAAGCTCCGCGCCACCCGGGGCGCTATCGGAGCCCATGCCATCGAACCCGCCAACAGTGTCTTCAGCAGGCTGGCCACCGGCACTGTCATTCATGTTCTCCGGCTCAGCGCCTTGCTCTGTCGCCGGTGTTTTTTCCGGCAGCGCAGGCAATTCGCCACTGGCAGGCCAGAACGCCCACAGCAGCGCAACCAGTGCCGCCAGCGCCAGTGCGATCAGCACCGGTTTGCGCCAGACCGAAGGTGGCGGCGCAATGGACGGCAACTGCAGCGGCTTATCCAGCACATCGTCGTTGACCATCTGCTGAAACGTATTGGCAATTTCATCCGCCGGCAGCCCGAGAAGACGCGCGTAGTTACGCAGGTAACCTTTCACGAAGGTCGCCTCCGGCAAGCGCTCATAATCGTCCGCATCCAGGCTTTGCACATAGGTCAGCGACAAGTGCAAACGCTGGGCCGCCTGTGCTTGGGTCATGCCTTGGGCTTCACGGGCTTTGCGACAACGTTCGCCGGGTAAGACCACCATGTCATCGCTCATTGCTGCGCTCCTTTTTCTTGCTCAGCTTTCCATTCCTGCCACTGACGGTACTCGCCAGAACGGCGGTACAAATTATCCAGCGCCAGCTCATAGCTGGATTGCTGGTTGCGGTAGCCCAATGAATTGGACAGTTGAATTCCCAGCCACAGGGCCCGGGCACTCTGACGACCGGTACGCTGCACATATTGCTGGTAATAATCCCAGGCAAGACGGCCACGGTCTTCATCAAAATACAGTTGCGCCAGTTCCAGGCTAGGCTGAACGGAACGCGGGTTCAGACGCAGCGCTTTCACATAAGCACTACGTGCATCCTCATCGTTACCCAGCTTCTGATAACAACGCCCCATGTTTTCCCAGGCGCTGCCGCGACCTTCATAGGACGGGTCATTGGCGGCTCTTTTGAAATGCTTGAGTGCTTCCTGATACTCGCCACGGGCGTAAAGCAAGGTACCGTAGTTGTTCAATGCCGGGGAGTAATGGCGATCCGCATCCAGCGCCTTGCGGTAGTGATATTCTTCCTTGGTGGGGTCCTGCTCATACTTGTAAAGCAGCGCCATGGCATTGTGTGCAACGGCACTGTCATCATCCAGGCTCAGCGCGCGGGAAAAATGGCGACGCGCTTCCGACGGACTGCCTTGCTGCAGGTACTGCAAACCGGCAGCCACGCGGCTGTTCACCGCTTCATCTACTTTTACCTTGGGCCCATCGTCCACCGTCACACACCCGGCGGCAAAAAATCCTGCAAGAAGCAGGATAGAAATAACCTGAAAAAAACGTCTCATTAGGTCTGCGCTGTGTTGTTATCGGTTTGTTCGGCGCGGTGAAAAATGGATTCCTTCCAGCGCTCGCTGCGCCGGGTGCGATCCTTCACCTGCCCCACTAGCTGACCACAAGCGGCATCAATATCATCGCCGCGCGTTGTCCTAACCGTGGTCATTACTCCATTGTCATTCAGGTACTTGTGGAATTCCAAAATATCGTTCTTGCGTGACCGCTCATAACCGGCGTGCGGAAACGGGTTAAACGGTATCAGGTTCACCTTCACAGGAATGCCGTTAAGCAGTTTAACCAGTTGGCGGGCATGTTCTGGTTTGTCGTTCACATCCCGCAACATCACATATTCCATGGTGATGGTGTTATGGCGGTGGGTAATATTCTTGCTGTAACTCTTGCACGCCGCCATCAGGTCCTTGAGCGGATACTTGCGATTGAGCGGCACCAGTTGATTGCGCAGTTCATCGTTGGGTGCGTGCAAGCTCACCGCCAGCGACACATCCAGATCCTCGCTGAGCTGATTCATTTTCGGAATCACCCCGGACGTGGACACGGTGATGCGCTTTTTACCAATGCCGTAACCCAGATCATCTTTCATGATCCGCATGGCCGTAAGCACCTTGTCGTAATTCAGCAGGGGCTCGCCCATGCCCATCATCACCACATTGGTAATCGGGTGCTGACCCAGGTTACGGCGCGGGCCGAAAGCGCGGCTGGCCTGCCACACCTGACCGATAATCTCAGCGCTGGTCATGTCGCGCTGAAAACCCTGTTTGCCGGTGGAACAGAAGCTGCAATCCACTGCACAGCCCACCTGGGACGACACACACAGGGTGCCGCGACGACCATCGGGAATAAATACGGTTTCCACGGCACCGCCGTTATCCATTTCAAACACCCATTTACGGGTGCCATCGCGGCTAATGCTCTCGTGGGTCACCTTCGGGCCGCGGATTTCCGCCACCTCGGATAATTTCTGGCGCAATGCCTTACCCACATCGGTCATTTGCTCGAAAGAATCCGCCTGGTGGTGGTGGATCCATTTGAGCACCTGCTGGGCACGGAATTTTTTCTCCCCCATGGTCAGGAAGAACTCTTCCATTTGCGGGCGAGAAAGGCCGAGCAGATTTACCTTCTGTTGGGCAGTCATAGCATTCTCCAATAGGAAACCGGGTTTCCTTTAAACGCCAGCCACGGCCCAGGGCCGTGGCTGGTATTGCACGCAAGCTGAAATTAGCTGGCGCGCGGGCACAGTTCTTCGTCAGAGAAGAAGTAGGCCAGTTCGCGTGCGGCAGATTCAGTGGAGTCAGAACCATGGACCGCGTTTGCGTCGATTGTTTCCGCAAAATCTGCACGAATAGTGCCGGCTTCCGCTTCTTTCGGGTTGGTAGCCCCCATCAGGTCACGGTTTTTGGCAACCGCATCTTCACCTTCCAGCACCTGTACAACTACAGGACCGCTGGTCATGAAACCGACCAGATCCTTGAAGAAAGGACGCTCTTTGTGCTCAGCGTAGAAGCCGCCCGCCTTTTCGTCGCTCAGGTGTACCATTTTCATGGCAACCACGCTCAGGCCAGCCTTCTCGAAACGGGTAACGATTTCGCCGATCACGTTCTTGGCCACGGCATCAGGCTTGATGATAGAGAGTGTGCGCTCAACAGCCATCAGTCAGTTCACTCCAGATTTGCGTTAAATGGTCCTCGGGAACAGCAAAGGCTGTCCGGGGCAATGACAGGGGTGATCGCTGGCCGGTCAAAGCCGCCAGTTTCACCACCCCTTGGAACCGGCGGATTATACGCAAGCGGGGCGAATTATGATACCGTTGCCGCCCCGTCGGAGACGCCCAGGTCCTGCTGTTGCCGGGGGCGTCCATTTTCTTCCTCGCCCCCTATTCGACAGCGCCCTGTAATGGCGTATAATACCCGACTAAATTACTCTGGTATTTCCAACACCACCTGAACCGCAGGCCCTGATCTATGAGCCAAGCCGAACTGGACAAACTGATTCGCTCCAACTACGAGGCCGGTTTCACCACCACGGTGGACGCCGAGACCCTGCCCCCCGGGCTGAGCGAGGATGTCATCCGTTTTCTGTCCGCCAAGAAAGGCGAACCGGAATGGATGCTGGAGTGGCGCCTGGACAGCTATCACAAGTGGCTCGAGATGAGCGCTCCGGACTGGGCCCACCTGCACCACCCGCCCATTGACGTCAACGAGGTGTCCTTCTATTCCAAGCCCAAGAGCCTGGACGACGCCCCGAAAAGCCTGGACGAGGTGGACCCGGAGCTGCTTGCCACTTATGAAAAGCTGGGCATACCACTGCACGAACAGGAAATGCTGGCCGGTGTTGCTGTGGATGTGGTGTTCGACTCCACCTCCGTCTTTACCACCTTCAAAGAGAAACTGTGGGAAGCCGGGGTGATCTTCTGCTCTATTTCTGAGGCGATCCAGAACCACCCTGAGCTGATCAAGAAATACATGGGCTCCGTAGTCCCCAAGGGCGACAACTTCTACGCCGCCCTCAACAGCGCCGTGTTTTCTGATGGCTCCTTCGTGTACATCCCCAAGGGCGTGCGCTGCCCCATGGAGCTGTCCACCTACTTCCGCATCAACGAAGCCAACACCGGCCAGTTCGAACGCACCCTGATCATCGCCGATGAAGGCAGCTACGTGAGCTACCTGGAAGGCTGCACCGCACCCCAGCGCGACGAAAACCAGCTGCACGCGGCGGTGGTCGAGCTGGTGGCCCTGCCCGGTGCAGAGATCAAGTACTCCACCGTGCAGAACTGGTACCCCGGCGACGAAAACGGCAAAGGCGGCATCTACAACTTCGTGACCAAGCGCGGCGTGGCCCACGACAACAGCAAGATCAGCTGGACCCAGGTGGAAACCGGCTCCGCCATCACCTGGAAGTACCCGTCAGTGATCCTGCGCGGCGACAACAGCATTGGCGAGTTCTATTCCGTGGCGCTGACCCGCCACATGCAGCAGGCGGACACCGGCACCAAGATGATCCACCTGGGCAAGAACACCAAGAGCACCATTATTTCCAAGGGCATTTCCGCCGGGCGCAGCAGCAACACCTATCGCGGCCTGGTGCGGATCAGCCCACGGGCAGAAAACGCCCGCAACTTTACCCAGTGCGACTCCCTGCTGCTGGGCGACACCTGCGGCGCACATACTTTCCCGTACATCGAGTCGAAAAACCCCTCGGCCACCATTGAGCACGAGGCCACTACCTCCAAGGTGAGTGACGACCAGATGTTCCTGTGTCGCCAACGCGGCATCGACCCGGAAAAGGCCGTCTCCATGATTGTGAACGGCTTCTGTAAAGAGGTATTCAAGGAACTGCCCATGGAGTTTGCCGTAGAAGCGGGCAAGTTGCTGGAAGTCAGCCTGGAAGGGGCGGTGGGCTAACCCCCGCTCCATCGAAAAACACCCTGAATTAACTCGGGCTGGATTCCCGGCCCAACCGAAAGGCGCATCGACATATGCTGGAAATTCGTGATCTTCACGCCACCGTGGCGGACAAGCCGATCCTCAAAGGCCTGAACCTGACCGTTAACCCGGGCGAGGTACACGCCATCATGGGCCCCAATGGCTCCGGCAAATCCACCTTGGCCAACGTGCTGGCGGGTCGTGACAATTACGCAATCACTGGCGGCGAAGCCCTGTTCGAAGGCAGCAGCCTGGCGGACCTGGAACCGGAAGAACGCGCCCAGGCTGGCCTGTTCCTGGCCTTCCAGTACCCGGTGGAAATCCCCGGCGTGTCCAACATGGAGTTTCTCAAAGCGGCACTGGAATCCGTGCGCGGCGCCCAGGGCAAGGAAGAGTGGGACTCGGTCACCCTGCTCCGTCAGGCTCGCGCGGCCTGCAAGCAGGTCAACCTGGATGCCAGCTTCCTCAAGCGCGGCGTCAACGAAGGCTTCTCTGGCGGCGAGAAAAAACGCAACGAGATCATGCAGATGCTGCTAATGGAGCCGAAGCTGGCGCTGCTCGATGAAACCGATTCCGGCCTCGACATCGACGCCCTGCAAACCGTGGCCAAAGGCGTCAACTCCCTGCGCAGCCCGGAACGCGGCATTGTGCTGGTGACCCACTATCAGCGCCTGCTGGACTACATCGTGCCGGACTTCGTGCACGTGCTGTCCAACGGCCAGATCATCAAATCCGGCGGCAAGGAACTGGCCCACGAGCTGGAAGAGAAAGGCTACAGCTGGTTGACCGGAGAAGAGGAGTCCGCATGAGTCTCTCCGCTTCTGCGCTGGCGCAGGAACTGAAAACCCAGGCGCTGGCCAACGCACAGACTAACGGCAGTGCGGGCGATGCCCTGGCCGCCCTGGAAGCCGCCAATTTTCCGGAGCGCAAAACCGAGCAGTGGAAGTACACCTCTCTGCAAGCGCTGGCCGATGGCCATCTCAATGCCACCGCCGACGGCGAACTGGCTCAGCCACTGCCCGCCCTGTCTGACTATGTGGTAACCATCAACAACGGCCAATTGGTCAGCCATAACCTGCCCGACGGCGTCAGCCTGTCCCACGATGGCCCGGCCATCAACGGTCTGCAGACCCCGTTTGCGTTCTACAACAGCGCCGTTGCCAGCCAGCCCGTGGTGCTGACCGTGGCTGCCAACACCCGCATCGAGCAGCCCATCCATGTGCAGATTCAGTCTGCCAGCGATGCCCCGGCACACTGCAACCCGCGCCTGGTGGTGGTACTGAATCAAGGTGCCGAAGCCGCCGTGATTGAGCATTACCACGCGGAAGGCCAAGCCCTGACCAACGCCGTCACCGCGCTGATCACCGCCGACAATGCCCAGCTGACCCACTACCGCCTGCAGGGCGAACAGGCCAGCAGCCTGCACATCGGCACCCTGATCATCGACCAGCAAGGCGTCAGCAAAGTCGACAGCTACCAGCTGATGACCGGCAACCGCCTGCGCCGCAACGACGTACGTGCCCTGGTCAGCAAAAGCGGCGCAGAACTGAACATGAAAGGCATCTTCGTGGTGCGCGACAAAAGCCACGTGGACAACCAGTTGTGCGTGGAGCACTCGGTTCCCAATTGTGAATCGGACCAGAACTTCAAAGGCCTGGCCGGCGAAAGTGGCAAAGCGGTGTTCAATGGCCGCATCCACATTCACCCCGGTGCCAGCGGCACTAATGCCGAGTTGTCCAACAAGAACCTGCTGCTCAATCCCGGCGCTGAAATCAACACCAAGCCGGAGCTGGAAATCTACAACGACGACGTGAAATGTGCCCACGGCACCACCGTCGGCCAGCTCGATGCCATGCAGCAGTTCTACCTGCAATCGCGCGGCATTCCCGCAGCCGAAGCCAAGCGCATGCTCAGCCTGGGGTTTGTGAACGAACTGCTGATGACCCTGCCCCACGAAAAAGTCGCCGAGTGGGCCACCCCCTGGCTGGAAGCCGAGCTGGCGCATACCACGCCAGCGGGAGACCGTGCCGCGTGATGGACATTCAGGCCCTGCGCGCACAATTTCCGATTCTGGATCAACAGGTCAACGGCAAGCCGCTGGTCTACCTGGATAACGGCGCCACTACTCAGAAGCCAGTGGCGGTGCTCGAAGCGCTGGATAACTACTACCGCACGGTGAATTCCAACGTGCACCGTGGCGCTCATTACCTAAGTGACGAAGCCACCAGCCAGTTTGAAGGCGCCCGAGAAACCGTGGCGACCTTCCTCAACGCCAGTCGCGAAGAAATTTTGTGGACCAAGGGCACCACCGAGTCCATCAACATGGTAGCCCAGTGCGTGGCCCGCGAACGCCTGCAACCCGGTGACGAAGTACTGATTGGCACCAGCGAACACCACGCCAACATCGTCCCCTGGCAGCAGGCCTGCGCCGCCACCGGCGCCACACTGAAAGTGATCCCGCTGCGTGACGACTGCAGCCTGGATCAGGACGCCTTCGTCCAGCTACTCAGTGAGAAAACCAAAATCTTCGCCATTGGCCATGCCAGCAATGCGCTGGGCACGCTGAACCCGGTGAAAGAGATGGTTGCCCGGGCGAAAGCCGCCGGCGCCATCACCTTGATCGACGGCGCCCAGGCCGTGGCCCACTTCCCGGTGGACGTGCAGGATCTGGACGTGGATTTCTACGCTTTCTCCGGCCATAAGCTGTTTGGCCCCACTGGCATCGGCGTACTCTATGGTCGCCGCGCCTTGCTGGAAGCCATGCCGCCCTATCAGACCGGCGGCGAAATGATTGAAACCGTCAGCTTCGAAAAGAGCACCTGGAATCAGCTGCCTTACAAATTCGAGGCCGGCACACCGAACATTGCCGGCGCCATCGGCCTGGCCGCCGCCATTGAGTGGCTGAACCAGCAGGATCGGCCCACCCTGGCCGCCCACGAAGACGCCCTGCTGGCCCGCGCCACCGAGCGCGCACAGGCCTGCGAAGGCTTGAAAATCATCGGCACCGCCACCAGTAAAGTCAGTGTACTGTCCTTTCTGCTGGACGGCGGCCACCCGGCGGATGTGGGCATGTTGCTGGACAAACAGGGCATCGCCGTGCGCACCGGCCACCACTGCACCATGCCACTGATGGATACCCTGGGCATTCCCGGTACTGTCAGGGCCTCATTCTCGATTTATAATACGCTGGAAGAGGTGGAGCGCCTGTTCGAAGGTCTGGAGAAGGTCAAAACCTTTCTCTGATCCCGGCACACACCTCACCGTAGGAGCGTCGCTTGAGACGCGAACGCTGCTCGCGACAGGCCGTGCCAGGTACGGTTCGCGTCTCAAGCGACGCTCCTACAGCAATATCAGCCATGCTTCATGCAAGGTAGGTAATAGATGACCGTTCAGACATTCCAACCCGGCCAGGTCACCCTTAACCTGACCGAGGCTGCCAACCAACAGGCCCTGCGTGAAATCCAGCGGGCCAATGCCGCCGGCATCCGTCTGGATCTGGACGAATCCGGCTGCTCCGGGTTCATGTACACGCTGGACTTCGTGGAAAAAGCCAAAGACGGCGACAAGCTGTTCGAGATCGACGGCGTAAACCTCTACGTGCCGGAAAAATGGCTCCCCATGCTCAACGGTCTGGTGATCGACTACGTCACCGAAGGCGTCAACAGTCTGTTCAAATTCCGCAACCCCAACGCCACCGGCGAATGTGGCTGCGGTGAAAGCTTTACGGTAGACGACGTCTAACCACCAGCCCGGGAAAACAATGGCAGACCAACGCACGGTAGTGGTTCAGCGCGACGTTCCGGCCCGCAAGGTGCCGGACGGCACCCGCATCACCATTCCCAAGAACAGCTTCGTCAACCTGCGCCAGGCGCTGGGCGGCACATATACCGTCACCATCAACGGCAACATGGCTCGCATCGACGGCACTGACGCCGATGCCATCGGCCAGGAACCGCTGGAGCTGGATTTTGCGCCAGCCAATGACGACGGCAGCGTGCGCGATGAAGACCTGAACACGGTCCTGGAAACCATCTTCGATCCGGAAATTCCGGTAAGCATCATGGCCCTGGGACTAGTCTACGGCTGCGATGTAATCCAGCGAGACGGGCAGAATGTGGTGCAGGTGCGCATGACCCTCACCGCGCCCAACTGCGGCATGGGCCCGGTACTGGTGGGCGACGTGGAAGACCGGCTCGGCAAAGTGCCCAACGTGGACAAGGTGGAAGTGGCCCTGGTGTTCGACCCACCCTGGAGCCGCGAAATGATCAGCGAAGAAGCCCAGCTTGAGCTGGGGATGTTCTGACAGGAGATGCTGCAGGCTTCACGCAACACACTGCACGCAACCCCTCCTAACCCACCAAACAGAAGCAACGGAGTTCGACGACGTGTCATTTGATATTCGCAGCATCAAGCTTGGCAAGGACGTGACCGCCGAGGACATTGCCGAGGATCTGGAGTTTCTGGATGACTGGGAAGAGCGTTATCGCTATATCATCGACCTGGGCAAACAGCTGCCCGAGCTGCCGGACGATTTGAAAACAGAAGACCGGTTTGTTCGCGGCTGCCAGAGTCAGGTGTGGCTGGAAACCGAATATGACCGCGATGCGGACACCCTGTTTCTGGCAGTGGATTCCGACGCGCTGATCGTGAAGGGGCTGGCAGCCATCGTGCTGTCGGCGCTCAATCAGCAATCCCCCCAGGGCGTTCATGACTACGACATGGACGGCTTCTTCGACCGTATTGACCTGCTCGGCCACCTGAGCCCCACCCGTGGCAACGGCCTGCGCGCCATGGTCGCAAAAATCAAACAACAGGCCGCTCAACTGGCCGCCTGAACTGCAGCCCCTTCTCCGTAGGTGCGGCGCTCGAGCCGCGAATCTGCTTGCAACAGCCTTTGTGGGTGCGGTTCGCGCCTCGAGAGGCGCTCCTACAAAAACCTACCCCACGTCCTGGTTCGCCAGGCACTGCGGCTGCAGCTGAAACAGAAACCGGCATTCGCCCTGCTGCGTACCCTCGCCTGAAACCACATCCTCTGCGGCCAGCAGCTGTGCCGTTTCCTGAAAATGCTCAGCCAGCCCTTTCACCGCGCCCAAAATCATCGGCGCCATATTACGGTGTGAAAGGTAATGAATTTCCAGCGTGCCTTCACCGCACTGGCGCACCTGAATATTCGGCGCACTGGCGGCCGGGTCCTTGAGTTTCAGCACCCGCTCATGGATGGTCTGCATATTCAGCAACAGCGCCTGAGTGCCCCAATCCGCCGGAATCATGGCCTGGTACATGCGCACCAGCGGACCAATCACCCACTCGCCAAAATCCGCCAGCAGGTCGTCCCGGCGCAAGCCAGTAGCGTTTACCGCTGCCTCCAACAACGCCTCCATTTCCGCATCCGGGTACAGGGCCACCGGCAGGTAGGTTTTTCCGTCGAGCCCGGCACCGGCAATCACATCGCCCCAGGCATCCGCACCAAGAAATTCATCCAGATAGGTTTTGAAGTTGGAAACGATGACACCGTGCATGGCACGCCCTCGCGATCAGTACGGAGAATACTCACTGAGAACAAAGCAAAAGCCATACCGGAAAACGGGCCTCTGAGCGGCCCGGAAACACCACTGGGCCAAGGGTGCACAAGCAGTGGAAACAACACAGTGTCGGAAACCGTCACATTCTTCCCCTGACGGTCCCGACCGCTGGCGTCAGGCCGGCACCGTGCGCAATCGCGATACCGCGTCAGTCACCGACGCGATAGCGCGCTCGATATCCTCATCCGTGGTAAAACGCCCCACGGAAAAACGAATCGAGCCATGGGCCAAGGAGTCATCTATCCCCATGGCCTTAAGCACATAGGAAGGCTCCAGCGACGCGGACGTACACGCCGAACCGGACGACACCGCCACCTGATTCATGGCCGTGAGCAGCATCTCGCCATCCACGCCCTCGAAGGCCACGTTCAGGTGTCCCGGCAAACGCGGAGCCTCACCGCCGTTCACACTCACACCGCCCAGCGCCTGGATGCCTTGCCACAGACGATCCCGCAACGCGCTGATGCGAGGCCCTTCTTCATCCTTCAATGACTCAGCCAAGGCAAAGGCCTCACCCATGCCCACAATCTGGTGCGTGGCCAGGGTGCCCGAGCGCATGCCACGCTCATGGCCACCACCGTGAATCTGCGCGGCCACCTTCACGTCCGGCGAACGGCGCACATACAAGGCCCCGATACCCTTGGGCCCGTAGACCTTGTGAGCACACACTGACACCAGATCCACCGGCAACGCTTTCACATCGAGGGGCAGCTTACCCAAGGACTGGGCCGCATCGGTGTGGAACAGCACGCCACGCTCCCGGCACAGGGCACCGATGGCGGCGATATCATTGATCACCCCGGTCTCGTTGTTGGCATGCATGACGCTCACCAGCACGGTGTCATCACGAAGGGCGTCGACGACGCTCTCCACGCTCACCTGGCCGTCTTTCTCCGGCTTCAGGTAGGTCACCGCATGGCCCTGGCTTTCCAGCCAGCCACAGGCATCCAGCACTGCTTTGTGCTCGGTAGCACTGGTAATCACATGGCCCCCGCCGCGAGCATCGAGCACGCCTTTCAGGGCCAGGTTATTGGCCTCGGTGGCACCGCTGGTCCAGACCACTTCGCGGGGGTCCGCATTCAACAGGTCGGCTACCTGACGGCGGGCAGACTCCACCGCCTCTTCCGCCAGCCAGCCGTACAGATGGCTACGCGACGCGGGGTTGGCAAAGGTGCCCTCAGGGCCAAGATGACGGACCATAACGTCCACCACTGCCGGATCTACCGGAGTGGTCGCCGCATAGTCCAGATAAACGGCATTACTCATGATGGGTATCGTATGGCTGGTATCGGGTTACTGAGGCCGGCAGCGCGCCGGCACATAATCAAAGACTGCTGACGGGCAAGCGCTGCTGCTGGCGATCCTGGCGCTGAGCCACATGCCGCACTTCCTGGCGGGCCACCAGCTCTCCCAGCGTAATCCCGCTGAGAAAATCCTGAATCTGGTCAGACAGATCGCACCACAGGTGATGGGTCAGGCAGGTATCCCCTTCCTGGCAATCCCCATGGCCACCACAACGAGTGGCATCCACTGACTCATCCACGGCTGCAATCACCGCCGCCACGTCAATTTGCTCACTGTCCCGGCTCAGCTGATAGCCGCCACCGGGACCACGCACACTGCTCACCAGCCCATTACGGCGTAACTTGGCGAACAGCTGTTCCAGGTAAGAAATGGAAATACCCTGACGCTCTGAAATATCCGCCAGCGACACCGGCCCCGTCGCTGCATGCAGCGCCAGATCCAGCATGGCGGTTACCGCATAGCGGCCTTTGGTCGTCAAACGCATATCCACACCTTTCTTGCGTGTATTAAAAGAGTGAGAGTAGTAATCCCGAGCAATTTGGT
>Ga0209503_10000194_pt1 | contig 42423 bp, 29 predicted proteins | sample SouAtlMetagenome_2_FD_187448 | JGI IMG/M metagenome (GOLD analysis project Ga0209503, IMG submission 187448) | Marine eukaryotic phytoplankton communities from Atlantic Ocean - South Atlantic ANT15 Metagenome (SPAdes) (version 2) | ecosystem: Environmental > Aquatic > Marine > Oceanic | place...
GAGCCTGAGATCACTGGCAACAAGGCCGCCTGCTGAAGGTCAAATCCGGCGGACAGTTAGCCCGCCGGCGGCGGCTCAGCTGCGAGCGGATTCAAGTTGAGCTCAGAAAGGACTCGGAAAGGGCCTCCCAGCGTCCGGATTCGCCCCGGAAAGGCGAGAAAGCCCCGAATATGCTCCCGAGCCCCTCGGTCCTCCCAGCCCTCCCCTCCGAGTCGACCGTGACCCTGGCCCTCGGTTTTAACTCGACCCTAGCCTCTCAGATCCGCCCTCCCCACGTCCCAGACCAGCCTCGACATTCCTCATTCCAGCCCAGGCCGGACATGACCCCTCATCCCAGCCCAGGCCGACTCGGACCTCGCGTCGCAGAGCCTCAGGCTGAGCCCAGAAAGCTACACAGTTTTAGCAAATCTGAAAGCCTTTCATTCCCAAATGTTCAAGTCACGTCTTCTATAGTGTTTGATGCGCCTGTAGACGATGTAGCTTTGCCAGTAGAACCGTGACTTGAATTAACTTCAAGTTGAATCCAGAATATTTATCAAGATACAATTGGAGACAATTTGCTTGTTGTTGATGCATATGTTCAAGAGACCATTGTAGATGCGGCGTAGAGAACTTAATTCACAAACACGAAAAAAAAAACATATTCCAGGCGAGCGGCAATCACTGCGGCACGATCGGATACCACAGACCGATACCGCAGGCCGATCGCGCAGACCGGCCCGAGCGTACCACCACATTGGTTCCGGACCCCCCGGGGGGGGGGGGGGGAGGTCTAATTCGCACCCTTAGCATAAGCACATCAGCACCACGTTAGTTTAGGTTGGATAGATACCTATGGTACAATATCAAAATACCGCGGTAATATGATGAGAGAAAGCGTGGTATACTTATTCACTGGGCGGTATTCCGGCCAAAACATGTGGTAAGCTTGCTTTCCCTTTCTTAGGGAGGAATCGTCGCATGGGCGGAGGTCTGAGCCTGAACCCAAAGCCGGCGCCCGACGACGGGTACAATGTCTCCGTCGACGAACACGCCTTGCCGTGGACTTTTCAGGGTGAAACAGATGCCGACACAGTCATTATGTCTCGACGAGTAGGATCGATGGGCCTAAGTGGTGACAAAAAAGGCCCATCACGGCGAGGAGTTGGTGGGACGAAGTGGAATAAGGCGAAGCACACAGTCAAAAGCACGCATGCGTTCGGGCAGGCGGGAAGCGCTCTCGCGACGCGTAGAGCCGAGGCCCGTGCTGATGGCACGAATGGCTGGATCGCGACTCACTGTGTCCTTGGACCACGGTCGCACAGAGGCATTGAAAAGTTCGAACTCGTGCGCGTTATTGGCCGCGGCGTGATGGGCGAGGTCTCGCTCGCACGATTCAGGAAGGACGGGAAGTACATGGCGATCAAGGCAATATCGAAGGGCTACGTGGTCAAGCACGATGACGAAAGGCATGTGCAGAACGAGCGCCTGATCTTAGGTCAATTGCGCCACCCATTTGTCGTGGGTCTCTTTGGTACGCTCCAGGACAAGCAAAAGATTTACTTCGTCCTGGAGTACGTGGCTGGCGGCGAGCTTTTCTCAAAACTCCGAGGTAACAGGTGCCTGAGTGCAGCCGTGGCCAAGTTCTACCTCGTCGAGATACTCGCAGCACTAGCACATGTACACGCGGGCGGATTTGTGTACCGAGACCTCAAGCCAGAAAATGTACTGTTGGATACTGAGGGTCATTGCCGCCTCGTTGACTTTGGTTTTGCATGTGCGCCGCCCGATGGGCCAGAGGGGCGAATGCGAACAAACTGCGGGACACCTGCATATCTATCACCGGAGCAACTATCGCGAAAAAAGACGGGCGGTTACACACGCATTGTCGACTGGTGGGCGTTTGGCTGCGTTGCGTACGAGCTCATGTCGGGGCATACGCCTTTTTGTCTTGGCCACCGTATGGATAATCTACTACCTATATTGATAAATGGCTCTGCTCCCTCGCAGGCAAAGATCACAAGACAGATTCGCATCATGCGATATATCTACGGGTCATCCAAGGACGCATCTCATTCCCGTCTTTCATGGGACCCACGCCGCGCGCCCTAGTCCGTTCTCTGCTGAAAGCTGATCTTCCAAAACGACTCACTGATGCGGCGAGTATCCAGGCCGCAGAATTTTTTCAGGATGTCGACTTTGTCGGAACCAGTGCCTTGCATACATACATAGGTGGCAGCCAACCATCCCCCTTTGCGTGTTCACATAGGTGGCAGTCAATCAAAAACGCATCCGGCCTCCACAGAAGCCGCTCATCCTCCCAATTGGGGATGCATCTCGCTTCGATGAGTACCATCCCCGGGAATGTCTTGAGGACGAATTTGACTCCGCAAAAAAAGTTTTTGCCGGATTTTGATTTATAATAGAGTAGAATAGAATTGACAAGGACCTGCTGATTAAATTGAGTGGAATGGGATCAGAACTTTAGAATACCTATATTTGCCTGAGGGAAACTCAAATCACCGACAGAGGTAGAAAGGCACACGCGCACAGCATTTTACAACACAATGTAGCAAAAGAGGATCCGAGTCAAGTTGAAGTCCAGCGACCCACTTCCAGGCCGCGTCTCAATCAGTCGCGTATTTACGGCCTGGCCCTCAAGGACAGTTTTACAGTTTTATTGCCTCCTAAGTAAGTCTGCGGTATGTGGTTCAGGCCGCCTGCCCTGACCGTGACTCAGATTGCACGGGGGGGGGATGTATACTTTACTATGACCCATCCTGACGGATGAGCCATAAAATATACATGTCCATTTTTTTTGACATCCGACATAAAAACCATCCCCCCTTTTCTTGAAACCATAGTTGGTAAGTTAACCGAAGTCTATCAAACAGTTCATCTGAAGGAATTTACGGACTTCCCGAAAAAGGACGAGAAAGATCCAACAGAGGTGTTTACGGACATTCATTTCGAGAAGAAATCTGTTGCTCACGAAGCCTATCACTTATCACATGGATTCTACCACTGAGCTACATCCTCTAGTAGAAGGACATCTGATGGACGCTCGCGTCCAGGGGGAGTAGAGAGAGAAACCTACTAGCCCTTCCTACCCTAGATATGTATCTCCCACTCTCTAAATTTGAGTCTATACATTGAGTGTCTATTGACGCTACGGTGTAACAACAATTTGCTATAAAACACTCTCGTAGTTAGGTTGGCCCAGCCCTCGGCTGGCGAGCTAGGACCCTGCTACTTTACATAACGCTGCGACATACTCTTGCTACAGCCTAATCCACCGGTACCAAAAAATATAATGGAGATAGATATATGATAGATACGGATATTCAGTGGCGAATATATATTTGATCACCGTAATTAACGCTATATGGTATGGCTGCTACCGACTGGAAGCAAATTTGGGCTCCCTTGCGCGCACCTGACAACACTCCTTCTAGCTTTTCGCTGATACACTGTCGACTCGGCAGAACTCGCTTCTTCGAGGCGCGCCCGGCGGCGGTCCACTTCTCTGGATTTGAGGTTGGTCGCAAGCTCTCAGTAAAGTTGGAGGTACTCAATATCTCAGAAATGGGGCAGCGGCTGTATCTTGTCGTGCCGCAGAGCCCACAATTCCGAGTACGCAAGTTTGCGAAGAAAGGGCAGATCGCACCAGGCATGGTATACCACAGTGCTTGTTTAATCTTTCAGTTTGGAAATAATGTGCGTGCAACAGGTAGAGCGATTTTTCATAGATTTTATACCAGACCAGTGGAGATACTACTACGAAACTGTGCATTTGATTTCCGAGCATGGGGAAACACTGGCTGTTCCCATCCATGCGTACCCAGTGATGAATCGAATAGCTTTACCAACAGAGATTGACTTTGGGGCTTGTGCTCTATGGGACAGCGTATTTAAAACTGTGGAATTGGTGTGTGATGTGGCAGCTGCTTTTGAGTATCGTATTACCTTAGTTAAGGCGCATTCCCAATTCAAATTACTGACACCTCTGTCTGGGGTTGTTAAAGCTAACGAATCTATACAGCTCCGGATAAGATTTCGTCCCGTGACCTTAGGGACTTCTAGCATGCAGGTTCTGGTTGAGATATCGCAATTGGACAGTGAACCACATCTCCTAAACATCATGGGTAACGCAGTACCTGGTACAAGACGCCGGCAGGTCTTGGATCTTGCGGGAATATATCGAATGAATTCAGCACTGGGCAACAAAAGAGATTCTGAAGTACCATCTCTGCGATATTGCACTGATCACGAGACAAGCGATAGTGGCCGTAAAGTCTCGAGGTATAAAGCACCCTCTCGAGCAGAATATATGGTCGAAGGCCTTAGAGTTCCAAGTGAGCTGCGAATGGGCGACCAACGCAGTGCAAATTATATCTTGACTCAAAGTCCAGGTAAACCCATATCAGATGACTTGAAGCAAGCCACCAATGCCCAACGAGCAAGCGGAGACCACGAGAAGGGGAATGTACCACAGACAAGGATGGGCGACAAACTAGAAGACAAAGCCATATTAAATTTTGCAGAATTAGCCAGCCCACTGCTTGAACTGAAGACTGTAGCAACAAAGAGTGAAGGAAATAGGAGTCATCTGGATGAAATCGCATTTTTGCGCGGCTTGGCTGATCTCAATGTTGGAGAAAAGGAACGAGAATTCAGAGGTTCGGAAGAGTCTCTTGGAGAGCACTTGCTTTCTGTCAAGGAAAGAGGCATCGTTGAGTCTCAAGCCAACCGTATCTCAATCAATTTAGACAACAAGCGTCGTTCTAAGCAGCGTTCGGTGGTTGGGCCGGTGAAGACTCGGTCGTGTCTAACTGCGAATGCCATTCGACCTGTCAGTGCACTTTCTTACCTCCAGAACATTTCCGCCTCAACTTTTAATCTGCTTGCCCAAGGCATGTGGGAGAAGCGATCCGCAGGTCTAAGGTTGCTGATCGCTCTAATTGGCAGGTGGATTATCCGGAAACGTGCAACTAAGCGTCTCCTAAGGGTCAAAGCAAGGGTAAACTACACTAAGGCCGAGAGAGATGATGCACTAGCCAACTGTGAGATTAGAGGCTCCACAGGGTATGTTGAGCATATGGCGAGTGGTAGTAAGCACAATACATGTCCGCTGAGCCCCGGCACAAGTCCGTTAAAAATGGATCATGCGCGACTAATTAAATACATGCTAGAGCGTGAACCCATTGACATCGAGGCAAGCTTGATAGCATCCCACATATTCCCAAGATATGAAGAAAACGCCACCATTGTAAGAGAGCCAATAGTAGCCGGGGAAACCGAGCGCATTGTTGTTCCAAATTCCGACAATCCATTTTTCTGTACCTTGGACAGTATCTATGTCCAGGTTGCTTTCTACTATCTATCCATGGGGCCATCAAAATACTGCTGTCACTTCCCAGTGGTTTTTGGTGGCAGCACTCGAGATGGTGCCGCCGAGGACCTACATGTACGGACTTCTAGGGAAGTAAAGACTCCCTGGGATGTTTCTGAGACAATGTTTGAAGAAGAAGCTACAATGTCCAGCTCGCCCTGTGCTAGCTGGAATTCAGCCATTCTATTGGAGGCTGAAGGTCACGACAACTTTGACAAGCCATGGAGAAATATATCTATGCATTTTTCACTCCAGAGAAATCTAGCAGCCGTTAGCGGCTGGACATACCTCAGGGACACGAGCTATGATGTAACTATGCAAAATCCAACCAAAGACGACGAGGCCTCTAGTACATGGCCCCTACAACCTATGCCTTTAAATCGCAAATTAAGTCTAGCCGCAAGAGTTGCTGCAGCTAGGTTGGCAGCTACTGCAAACGCATATCCATATTACTGGCCTACAGTTTCAGATCACTGGTGTCCGCGGCTGGAACGTCGCGCTTCAGGTCTCCATTGCCTCTCGGGACAGTACCACCTCGGCTCCTGGGCTGTTGAATCTGCAATGCCGCGCCCGCTCTTGGGTTCTGACGTTGACGATGCGCTATCGGAATCAGAATCAGAGGACGAGTCTGTTTATTCCCAGGTCTCTCTTACCACTGACAAGCAATGCAGGTCCATCTTTCGTGATGTCCAACCGGCTTCAAGGCAGCAGCCTGGAAGTACTGAACACTGCTCAGGACTAACTTCTTCAATTGTCTCTGATCTTCCTCGGGACCGTGCTCATCTTGAACTTGTTCGTAAAAAGCAAACCCACCGCACAATGGGCGAGTCGCTCCTCAGAATACGAACTGGCTGGGTTGCAGACTGCATTCGCTGCCCTCTTCTTCGTGACCAGTTTGTCAATACTAGCAGTGGCACTGGCATGGGAAAAGCCTGATAGGGCAAAGTGGATCATTGTGGTGGGTGGATGGGTCTATGGGTTGGTAAAAGCTGGAGGAAAGTTGCTTCGTCCACTCGCAGCCGAATGATCCTGTTGAGTGGCTGTAGTTCGAGTGACTTCTGGACTTCTACTAGTACTGCCACCCTCTACTTCCACCCACTGACCCTCTAAGTGACTACACCTATCAAGGCCCTTCTTAGAAGTGCCCTTAGGAGCTAATTCCTTATTCCGGGCCGGGGGTTTCAATTTAATTAGGGCTTTTGAAACCGTGACTTCAAGTTATGAACCACTCAGGCCTGCTGATTTCGGGTGGGGAAAATCCTGCCATTGGGTCAAGTAGCCTAGCTGCTTAATGCAATCTGAGCGCAGGGCTCGAGAGCACGGTATGCTCTTTAATCTTAGGCCCTCAGGCTAGTAGTAGTTTTACCGTGACTCTGCAGCCTGGGCAACTTGACTCGGAATCGGGTGTGGAATTCCGGACTTCAAGAACTCCCCCGACAGTGTCACGACCCGCGTAGCCTGAGTGTAGTAGTCGGGCCCGGGCCAACGAAATAGTTTGCCCCATGCTTGAGGGGACTCGCGACGGGAAAAGCATCCAAGCCCGGCCATACAATATTTCATGATGAATGATATACTAGTATAGTTGGCCCGGGACCCGCGCCTTCCGGGACCCGTGCCTTCCGGGACAGCGCCTGGCTGATATGGGCACGACGCCCTCAAGTTCGCGGCCCAAGGAAGAAATAAGCACCAACGGTGGTTTCTTCAGCAACCTGTGGCTGTGCGGCGGGGCCGACGCCATCGATGAAAATTCGACCGAGCGCTCGCGTCGTCGCGTCGCCTCTGCTGATAAAGAGACAGATGGGAGAAAGCTCCGCGCGGGAGCAGACGACGCAAAGCGTGTGACCGAGAGCACGGAATCTGCGTGGTAGCAACGCGTTCGACCCATAATTCGCATTCGGCACCCACTCACACAATTCCTCCGACAGAGATTGAGACGGCAATCTCCCCACAGGTGCAGAACTTTTCGCACAGGAATTCAAGACGACCATGCGTCAGCGAGGCTTCGCAGCCTTCAAGTACAACCGCAATGGGCGGTGCACACGGCGTCTCCGCCACGCCTGGCATTCTTTCGACAGCATGCCCACAGGTCGGCGCCCCGCCTCTTCCTGCTTGACGACACGGAGACCCTGATCCAGTGGAAGACAAAAAAAACGGGTCGTGGTGACTTCGATGCTTTCAGCCTCCTCGATATTGATGGCATCGTTCGAGGGTGCGAGACTCGCAAAGTCTGTGCCACCAACGAGACCTGGCGCATGATCACGATACACGCACCGCCGCGCCGCCTTGTGATGGGATTCGAGACAGAACAGCGCTGTCGGATGTTTGCCGATGGCCTTTCTCTCGTTGTTGCGGAGGCACAGGGCCGCGCTGCACCTCAGACTAGGAGAGCAGGCGCTTCTAATGACAGTCGCACTGGCGGCCCTAAGGAAAACGGCGTCCAGAAGCTGAGGAAGACCGGGAGGGAACGGGGAGAGCGCGGGTGGCGTTTCTAAGTTTTGAACTACTGGACGCGTTGCCGCACGTAAGAGTTGGCCCAGATTATTCGTCGAAGTTGCCGCCGCGGGCCGCGGTGGTGATGATGAAATAGCTGTAGCATTCTTTACACCATTTTTCGAGCATTTGGAGGTCAAACAAGCCCAATTTTTGCCACGCTCACAGGTCAAATGACCTCTAAGCTCGAAAATGATGTTAAAAACAGCTGCAGTACCGAAGAGTATTCCAATATGTCTCTACCGATATAGGCAATCCCGTAGTAGACTTCTTTTGGTGCCAATGGCCCCGGGCCTGATTCGCGCGTTTTTCCTCAGGCTCAGTCCGCGAGCACTGGGACCTCATCCGCTGTCGGGATGTCTTCTCCTGGGCCCATAACCTGCGAATGATGCAAGACCAAAGGGTACGCACCTTTGGGGGTACGGCAGCTGAGATAGTCTGCCGAGGAACCTACCTCAGGCCCGGGGGGCCAAGTTGACTCGGAAGAACTCAGGCCGCTCAGGCTTCAAGTTGCCAGTGCCTGTGACTCGCACTCTGAAGGGAAACTTGAACTTGAAGGGTATCCTAGGATACAAAGCAGTCGCCACTGGTCGCCACTAGTGCCTGAGAGGAATTATCTGTACCACTGGGCCAGTAACTAGGGGGGTCATGATGATCCGTAGCTACCCAACGCTTCAATGCTACATTATCATGCTCAAGCCGCGGGTTCGTGCCCTGGGGCCTTCCAGGGCCAACCCGCGGGCACCGCAGCGGCGACGCCGCCGCGTTGGCCTCGAAAACGAAGGGGACTGCTCGGATTGGGGGGAGGGTCAGCATGGGGCCCACAGATTACACGTCTCCCCTTCCTATGCAGCCCTCCGGGCGGCCTTGGGCATCGAAACGGACCCCTGGTAGGCATTTTAATACGGCTTAGGGAGGCTAGTCTCCTATTTGAGACGTCCGGGCTGTTGAGACGACGGCCTTGTGCGCCGTACCTAGGTAGCCAGGCCCCAAGCGCGCGGCGACGAAGAACCAGCCGGTAGAGCTAGCTGTAGCCCTCAGGTGCGACGCTGAGGCCGTCGTCTCAACGCCCAGGACGTCTCAAATTGGACACTGCCTCCCTGTGTGGCACATGCATATATAATACCCGCGCGAGGTTACGAGATATCGGGGTATAATATTTAGTACCCCTTGGAGATAATATGCTCGTTGAGCCCTCGAAGACCACCGGCAGGGCCGACGCCGAGATGCTTGAGATCGTTCAGCATCTTCTCCTGTCGTCGCCGCCCGGTGAGTTCGACGAGGTGTGGTATGACGCGCAGATTCTGGTACCCAAACTTATCTCGCCGCAGATACTCGCCGGCATTGCCCGCGCGTACAACCATGAAAATTTATCTGTGGCAAAGACAGCAGATGGTCTTCACGTGCTGTTGCATAAGGCTGCCGAGATCAGCCCAACGCGCTACGTTGATTATACTACGAGAGCCACATTCCGCGTGGACCATGTTTTGCGTGGAGCGGTAACTGTTAAGGAGACCCTAATACCCACCATGCATGATGTGATGCGCCATGCCATCGATGATGCTGCACGCTCTTATGTGATGACGACATTTGATGTAGATGCCAGACCAAGCGCAGCTGTCCACGTGAACGTCGGACGCGCCGAGCTTGTGATTGCAATGTCTGGCGAGCGCGCTAATCTGAGCAACTTCTGGAGCGGCAATTGGCGCTCCGAGTGGACGGAGCAGTGGCAGCGTAATTCTTGACAGTTCACTGAGCAAGCTGGGCTTGAGAGGGAAGGGAGAGTCAGCGATCGCCGTTGTTTCACGATACGCTGAATAGCCTTCCTCGCAGGTAGTGCTCGGCGATGGCGAGGCCATCGTCTCCGGGACTGTAAAGGTCCGCGCTCACTATTTTGAGGACGGCAATGTCCAGCTTCAGACCACAAAAGCATTTCACCCCGCCTGCATCTTTTTTGAGACACCCCGCATGCTTGGCACCGTCATCATTGAACAGGTCAGGACTGCAGAGTCTGCGCTTCAGTGTGGTCTTGAGAGGATGTATGATAACGTGTCCGTCAAGACAGCCAAGGCAATGCGCCGCGTCCTGCCAATTACGCACGTGAAAATGAATTGGAACATCCACGAGTTGTCACTGAACCGCAGCTTCAGCCTTTCGAAGAATGCGCAGCAGGAGCGCTAGGTGGCATCCCAAAGCCATCTGTTCATTCGCAAACATGCGAGTAAATAAGGGCAATGATAATTAGAAAATCGAGGATGGAGTCGAGGATGGAGGACATCAGAGGGCCACGTCACAGCGCTTCGTGCTTTTCGCCCCGCGCCCCCAGGCTTCCCAATAGCGACACTCTCCTCGCAGTAGAAAACAAAGCGATGTGACACTCTTCATCGCCTTGCTTTCCGCAGTAGATTCCGGCGGCGTCCTCCCCCGGCCGGCTAGACCGCCGATAGGCGAAATGACCACGTACCCCCCTGAGAGCTCCCCTGAGGGGCGCGGGAGTCTCGACAGCCACCGTGACAATCGGGGCAGGTAAAGCGAGGAAAAATAACTTAGAAAAAAAACCACACCGCCAGCTAGACACGATAAGGGAAATTCCGAAGTCGGTGGTCTGGCCCGGGCCCGCTTCAACAAAAATCTTGGCAAACCCCTTCGCTTTACTCCGGCTCAACGGCTTCCCGGCGGTCTCCCCGAATCCTCGAGATATTTCAGCCACGTGCGGAGGAACCGTACCCACCTTCGCCTCGCAAACAGTCGTCCACTCGTCTCACGAGAAAGTCAAGGCCGCCGCAGCGGCTCGTGATCCTTCCGTAATTCCGAGCTCTTGTTGATTGTTAATTTATCTTTGGTATTAGAATATAAAGAGTATAACCAATTTGCAACATCTTTTCAAGTTTGGCCCGCGGCCCGGCGCCGGGTTATATTTGGAATTATTGGTATTGTTTTAATGATATGATGAGGTTCAAGTTGAGTTGGACTTTCAAGTTATTATCTAATTGAAAGGATACTAGTAAAAATAGTTGTAGAACACTCAGGCTGCCACGGTCACTGTGGCCTATTTTTGGCGATCGTGCCGCAATCCTTCCGTAGCGCAAAATCCTCAGGCTGTGGATTTTCAGGAGCGCGATTTTATCGTCCGAGCAACAGACTTTCTCACCGTGAAAGCGGCCGTAGCCAGCCTGGCAGTGCGTCTCACGATAGCGTCGTGAATGCTCTGCCATTGGAGTCTACCGTTGGAGGTCCCCCAGCCCCCCGATAGTAAGCAACGCAAGAATGAATTTACCTTAAAGATGAGCAGATAAATTACAGTGAGGGTCGCCTACCTCCAACCAACACAGCTGACGCGCGCTGGGTGAGATCAGCTTCTCTCTTGGCTTTATCGATCAATTTTGAGGGAGATTTAGGAGATACGTCAATGAGGGCAATTGCGTATGCATAGGCCTCTCCCGTTTTGATAGTGACAATGCCCATTTGAGACGGTGTTTGATGACGTGCAGAGGTCGGTAACATCAATCTTGTGGCAGTAACAACCAAAGATACATCATCTAATGCCAAAGCAACAAGCCAGTTGTGGAGGAGGTCAAGAAGATCTGGAGGGTCAAGCGTACCAATGGCCGATAAGGCCAATTTCCGACACGCCTGCCTAACCTTAGGATCAACTACAGAGAAGAGCCCAGGGGGACAACGACATATCTCTGCAACGGCTTTCGCCTTAGCTGAGAGTTTGCTACCTACAGCACGGCACCCAAGGAGCGCTTCGATGTCGAAATCGACAAGCTTGCGAGACGCCAATATTACAGCAACACCATCAACATCGAGACAGTCCAGTTCCTGTTGCGCAGCTCGTAGTCTTTTCAATACTGGCTCTCGCTCCAGAACTGATGCAACTACTGCTGCAATGCTTGATGTGGGGGCGAATGTCGGCACACGGTTGCCCTCTACAAAGCACCCAATGACTGGCCCCACTTGCCGGCTGAAACTTACTCTTATGGTTTTTTCTATGGAAGCTTTGTTGCCACTGAACAATACCTCATGGTCTGAGTTGGATGCATGTGCAGAGCTCTTGCCAAGCTTTGCCGCTTGCGTTATCAAAAACCGAGAGAACTGAGCTTTGATTGATGCCTTCAATGGGTCAATAAGCCAGGACCGCGCTTTATCCGCCTGTTTGGGTTTCAGCTCTACCGCAAATGTCCCTCCTGTAACCTTTTTGCCTGGACCGAGAGGAAGCCAGTTTCGCGTTACGTCTTGCACGAACAGTCCTGAGCGTAGTGCATAGGATGTCTCAAAACAAGTCAACAACAATTTGGGCAAAACGCTCCTGCACACGCGTGGCATGAATTCAACACCTAGCCACTCCTGCACAGATACACGGTTAGATTTAGACATCGAAGCGCTCACGAGGACTCCGCGCTGTGCTTGTGCCGCCCATTGTTCAAAAGCTAATTCGAGTGACAAAATTTGTGCTGCGGGCCTCTGCGGCTCCTTGCAAACGCGCCAGAGCATCGGCGGATGGGCGCGGAAGACGGCGTGGGCTGAGCCCTCTCCCACCAACCCCAGGCAAACTTCTGTCATACGACGTGAGCGAGCCCCGATTGCTGAGTCCGTGGCTGGATGTTAGTACTATGGAAGCTATGGAGTGGGTTGGTGTGTCTTTTTATGTCAGATGATTTAGCAACCCCTGTTGGTAGTGTCGGGTACCCTGCTCCTAGGGCTTTGCAAAATTTCCCCGATCGCTCCGATTTTTTTTAGTTCGGTAGCGCGATCAAACTCTGAAATGTAGGAATGAGCTCACAGAGTGGCTCCTGGTAATCTTGGCCACTCTGTCGGCTCGTAGCATAACTCCCACACCCATATGCAGGCAAAACGTGCGCGACGCGTGCCGCACGCCGCCGACGCGCGCCAAGACCACTTCGACCTCGATGCGAACGACGCCACCGCTGAGACCAATGGCGCCCCCCTCGCCCTATCGGCCGCCCTATCCCCCCCCTCTCGACCCGTGAGTCCGAGCTGCCGCGCGCGCCCGACGAGTACTCAGGGGCTCGAGCGAGGCAAAGGCCGCTGAGGTGACTCCGTGCGACTACAGACGCGATAAGTAATGCCGACGCTTGCAAAAGTACTACGGGAATTGAAGGTGCTCCTATCACATAAACTTTGTCAAAAGCACTCGCAGGTGGAAGACGCCTTGCTGTACCTGGATCAAGTGAAAATGGCTTTCGAGGACAAACCAGAGATTTACAATAAGTTTTTAGATATAATGAAAAACTTTAAAGCGCAAGAAATTGACACGCCTGGTGTTATCCAACAAGTTTCGCGCCTATTCCGCGGGTATAACAAACTCATTCTTGGATTCAACACTTTCCTTCCTGACGGCTACAAAATTGAGCTACCTCTGGACGGAAACAACGCAACCATGACTGTGATAACACCTGCAGGAGTTTCGGCATCCGTTGCCAGTGATGCGTAGGGAGTGTTTACATACAGCTGAGCTTCATGTATAGGTCGGTGGCCCTGTCATCCCCAGTCAAGGGACAACGCCTGGCAAAAACACAGGAGGTTAGAGTTAAGCACGTGACTCTGACTTAATTTTTATGCCACCCAGGTAATATTTCAAAGCCAAGTGATGCATGCGGCAGAGCCGTTCTGCAGCATATCCCTCCTTATTGAACAGCCCAATTATATAGGCGATTGTACGACCCGACGTGGCTCCCCATCAGCTGATATGTACACGGGAAAAATATTAATGTAGGCGGGCGCCCCTGTTGAATTCGACCATGCAATTACTTACGTGAGCTCCTCTTGTCCTGATCTGAAAAAGTTCCTTAGATAGAATCTACAATATTTAACAGGTTACAACCATTAAAAAAAGATTTGCGCACGAACCAGAGACCTACAAGGCTTTTCTTGAAATTCTGCATACATATCAAAAAGAACAACGTTCAATAAAAGATGTTCTCGAACAAGTGTCTCAGCTCTTTGCTGACCACTCTGACCTACTCAAAGAATTTACCTATTTTCTTCCTGACGCAGTTCAGGAGCAAGCCAAGGCATGCTTTTGTGTGGTACACTCACTATATCTGTTTTTTATTTGTAGGAACGCCTTTCACGGGCAGCTAGGGAGTCAGAAATGCGTCGCGGCCAACGTCGAGGTGGTGAATATAACCTTGAGTACCATGCCAGCAGCAGACTTGTGCCAGTCCAGTGCTCAGCGGATGAAAGAACTCGGTGGCCCTCAGCCGTTGGCAGAGGATCAAGAATGGCCTTTGATTCAACAAGCGGACTACCACATATGAATAGCAATATTGCGTCGGCGCACTCTGAATCAATTATGTATCCTCAGATTGAAGTTGAAAGTAAGGCTACGCGTGGTCGGCCAATCTATGCGTTTTTGCTCCCTGCGTCAAGTCGTGAATAACGCACACACTAACGTCACAGGCGCTACACAAGCTGCGCAATAGAGCGTCAGCTTTTTGAAAAAATAAGAGAGTCGCTCACACTTGCCGTGCCCTTTCATAGATAAATTCCTGGTCTGAAATACAATTCAGGTTCCTGAATGCGACTGGCACTTTGGCTACGGCGCCTGATGCATGGAACCAGTTTCTGAAATGTCTTGATTTGCACTCCCAGGATCTCCTTCAGCGGTCAGATCTAATTCGCCTAGTCTCCGAGCTCTTCAGTTCTCATGGACTCCCAGTTGAGCTTCTCGAGGCTGTTCAAAGGATTTTGAGAGATAGAGATGGCATTTACAGTGCAACTTATGAAGACAAAAGAAATTACAGGCTGAACGAAGAGCAAAATAAATATAGTTCAGGGCCATTGACGCCACTTCATGATATGGACTTTTCCAGCTGTGCCCGCCATACGCCCTCATATCGGGCATTACCAATGTCGCTGGCCCAGCCTCGCAGTCACAGACGTTTGAGCCTCGAACTAGCAGTTTTGAATGACATGTGCATCAATGTGAGTTCAGAGAAAGCATGTGGGTTCATGCACCCTAAAAAAGACAAATACGAACAAGAAATTTTCCAGCTAGAGGACCAACGGTACGAGCTTGACATGATCATTGATGCAAACTCAGCTTGTGTTGCAGTTCTAGAATCAATTACTACTACCTTTTACCGGAATAGTTGTTCTGCTCCCAGTAAAACTCGAATTTGTCATGAACAGCAAGTCGATTGTTCTTCTAGACACAGCTCAAACGATGCGATCAATGCGAATGTCGATGCGGCCACTCTTTCAAACCTGCCTTTAAATGCAATCTCTGCTGTTTACGGCAAGCACAGTATGTAGATAGAGTCAATCTTTTCAAATTATTATTACTTAAGTCATGATTAGGTGGTGAACTCATTGAACTAATAAATAACAACCCACACTTTGCAGTACCCCTAGTATTAAAACGACTCAAACAGAAAGGGAAAGAATGGCGTGACATGCGTGAAATGAAAAGTTATTGTTGGGAGAGGGTAATAAATCGCAACTTACATCGTGCATTGGATCAACGCGCGTTTCATTTTCGTCAAAATGATCGCAAGATCAAGCTCTCTCGCTATCTCATGTGCCATATTCTGGGTTCAAGCCGGACTCAAATAGGACTATCTAGTCTCCAAAGAGTGGTAAGGCAACATGAGACAATTACACCTCTAGATGATGAAGCAGATATTTGCAGGAAGGATATGTTCCTTCAATTGGGACGGCGCTCTTTACACCGCACGCTGTTTCATCTCATTCTCAACGCAATTGAACAGTCATGCATGTCACAACATGACAAGCAACTTATTGTAGATTACTGGCAGTACTTTTTCTTCCACTTTGTCCATCTTTCCAATGATAACCACAAAATGGAGCCTACGGTACAGATCTTCTTTAAGTTGCGTCATAATAATGGTTACAGGTTTCTCCTTGGACAAAATATGACTTTTCAGACGAGTTTTTCACGCAGTGTAGAGAGCCTTCATCTTAATAGTTTACCCAGTCAGATTTTGATTGGCTTAATGTGATCGCGCAGGCTCATAATTGCATCTCGCCAGATTTATATATTTTTTAGACTTTACCATCTGCTTTTTCAGCGATATGAGTTTGCCTGGAAACTTGGTGACAACCCTACCTCCTCGGGTTGTCAGAGTGATTCTTCAAGCCAGAATCATCCACGTATTGCAGCTTTTGATACACTTGTTCGTGGTCTGCTTGACGGTTCAGTAGATGCAGATCGTTATGAGGACGGCTGTCGGCTTCTTTTTAGCACCCCATCATTTGTATTTTTTTCGATTGACAAGTTGATTGTCCAGCTTCTCAAACAGCTACAGTGCGTAGTAAATGACATTCAGAGCAGAAAGCTTGTAGATTTGTGGAAAGAGAGAGAGGTGTTCAAACGCAAAAAACACCTTGATGATTGCGCGAATAGTTTTAGTGGCGTATGTATCAACCCCTCAGTGCTGTCGAGCAAGTCAAGAGTGTAGTTGATTGGTTCTGAGTCATACATAGTACCCTCAGGTTATAAAGCCCGTGCCAAACATGTAACAGACTGCCCAGGAAAGGTCGCCCTTCATTTCTTGTGATGTGATCCCCCAGAGATCAGCGGTTTGCTTAGGTCGTTACTCTGTATGCTGTCCGCTACTATACCCACTCCAACAAATGCACTGGCTTGTCCGCTACTTTAGACGCAATTTCCATCAAGTTCGCCCTAGTGTCAATCAAGGTCGGTTACCATATTGTGTAAACGTAGGCGTCTATCTCCTGATGAATGATAAAGGTGAAGCACCGCTCTTTTGCTATACCGGCTATTTCTATACCGGCTACTCCCGTGGAGGAGAACACCGTGTCTGAGCGGCGTCTCCATATATTGTCTATGAGACTCATTCTGCGTGCGTGTGGCAGCGGCGGCAAAAAGCGATATATATGTATGTATGTATGTATGTATAATAAACGATGGGCATGATATCCGGTTTTTCTAGATAATTGACTACATACCGGAAATTCCAATGGGTACGCTACAGATTAAAGAGCGATACAGCTACGCAGCGGGCGAATGGCGGGAACCTTTTGCCGAGGCGCAGGTTCCGTATGATGAATTAATGGGCTTTGCAAAGTTCGCTGCGACCCTCGCGCTGAGACTTCGGCTGCGATGGTCCAAATCAAACCAAAAGCGCCCTGCAGCCGTACCCACGGAACATAATTGTCGCAGCGTAATTCAGCATATTTCACCTTCGCCTGAGGGAGGACCTAAAATTAGACGTTTCCAGGCTAGGTGCTCTCCTACAGCAGGCGTACCGTACAGGAGCCTGAGGGTGGCACTAGGCCCCGCTAACCTGATGAGGGGTGCCATGCCATGCCAGGCCCGGGACTTTGACTCGGACTCGGCCGGGCATTACCGCGACAGTGCCGCGGCGCGCGGTCGTAATACTAGGCTACTTCGTCTCATGCAACCCCGGGCCCAAGCCGGCACATATTTAATGGACCGCTTGATGAGCAGCGACACTCGGGCCCGAAATGCGTACTCCGAGTCCGAGTCATTCAAGCTGTATACCCCACCGTGACTTCTATCACTGCTGTATACCCATGAGGCTTGCAAGCTTGGACTTGAAAGAAAATCGACAGCTCTAAACTAGTAAATTTATGTATATATCAACTACGATCGAGATGGTTGTACACTTCAACGTATTTAGGCCTAGCCTGAGGGTGCCTAGCCTGCCAGGGGCCCGGCGGGCCTGGGCCCTTACTTGTGATCTTTGGGTCACGGGATTTATTTCGAGCCTGAGTCCCGGCCTTTATCTATGTCCATCCTCAACAACAAGACACTGTGACGACATTTTTCACGGTCGTTTCACAAAGGGGTGGCACCACCGTGACTGGCAGCACGTATTGTGGCTGCCAACACAACCCAGGACATTCCTGGACCGCCCTTTGGGCTGGGATAGCTCTGTGAGTGCACCAAATTCCAAGACGAGATTAGGAGCCCGGCCAGCCAGAGCCGCGGCCGCCGCAGTCACCGTGACTGCCCGGGTATCCTATTCAAGTTAGTACTGTAGTACTACAGTCCAGCCTCCCCTCGGATTTGCGACCGACCATTGAGCCAATTTGGCTGTGGTTTGCGGTGTCCCCGGGCCCGGGCCTTCCGAGTCAACTTGAAGTTTTTAGTGGTGGGGGCCCACTAGGTTTCCGCGTGTCCCAGGGTTGTTTCCCCCTGTGAACGACAACTGAGCAAAAGAATAGTTCCCCATTGGTCTGTTGCCACTAGGTAAATCTGTATAAAAATGTATAGGTTGAGGAGTGAGCATAAGCCGGGTTGTCGCGCCGACACAACATCATCATGCGTGTAAGTTGAGAGCCGCACCGACACTAAACCGAAATGGATGAGATTGAATCGTGGCCATGTGACTCTAGTGAGTATTCTCTAGAACATCTGATTGGCCGCGGTTCATTTGCCAAGGTTTATACAGCCACGTGCGCTAAAAAGCGCTCCGATGGGGTTCAGCGTGTTGCCCTCAAAGTGATGGACCTTGAACACATTAATACTGAAATTGCAGATATTTCCAAAGAGGTTCAGATGATGCGAATGTGCCACCACTCGAATGTGCTGTGCTGTCACGCTTCATTTGTGAGCAAAAGTGAGCTTTTCCTTGTTACGCCTCTGATGGAAAAGGGTTCTTGCTTGCGCATTATGCGTGTTGCGAAACGACAAGGTCGGGGGGAAGGGCTTGCAGAGCAATGGCTTGGTTATGTGTTGTTTGAAATTTTATGCGGACTTGGATACCTTCACGACAATGGTCATATTCACCGTGATATCAAGGCAGGAAACATTCTGCTTGATCCGAATGGCAAAGCAGCTCTATCAGATTTCGGAGTTTCCTCGTGGCTGGTTCACGCCGGACTCAGGCGCCGAACTGCTAAAACCTTTGTTGGGACCCCGTACGTGCCCACATCCTCTATATAAATAATATAAGCAAAGGATAAACACAGATGTTGGATGGCACCTGAAGTCATGGAGCAAGTTGAAGGATATGACTACAAAGCTGATATTTGGAGCTTTGGGATCACTGCATTGGAGCTAGCCAAAGGATTTGCGCCATATGCACTTCATCCACCAATGAAAGTCCTCTTGCTGACGATTCAGGAGGAGCCGCCATCACTGCGAAGTTATGCCACTGAAAAATCCTGCACTGGTGCGCATGTTGTCATTTACAACTTTATCCTCCTAGCACAGGTGAATCATTCTCCCGTTCATTCAAAGAAATGGTGCGCATGTGTCTCCAAAAAGAGGCACGCAAACGCCCCACGGTGCAAACGCTGATGAACTGTAAATTTTTCAAGACCAAGTGGCCTGTTGGTCCCTTAGTCAATGAGCTCTTGTGCCATGTGGGTAATATTTCTGTCATGTGCCGTCGTTTCAAACTGTCAAATTATTTTCTTCAATGTATTTTCTTCTGTTGCAGATACCTGATGAATCCAAGTCCTCACAAGCGAGTTCCTTGTATCTCACGACAGATGTGGGTCTATCAGCGCTTGCCTAGAATTTATCTGTCCTTTGGAGTTTTTGGCTTGTACTAGGGATGCAATGAAAATGACGCAGTTATTTTCAATGAGGATGCGAGTTGCCCAGGGAAAACCCTGCGGCAAGGCTCGAGTGAAGCAGAGGCAATGGCCTTAGTAATTGTCCGTGTTTAGATTTTTGGTGTGGTACATCTATGCACCAACAGGCAAATAAGACACCTCTGCAGGGAGAAAGTGGCGAGTTTGTTCGTGGGACAACCTGGACTTTCGAAGACGGTTCTAAAAACAGCGACCAATGTCATATTTATGATACATGCTCATAATATTTATTCTATGAACAGGCCATGGAATCGTACTAAAGTCAGAATCCCATATTCGCCAAGAGATCGACGCTAAGTGTGCTCAAGATGATCAAGAGTGTGCTGCAATTTTTGATGATCTGGAAGACCTGATGAACCAGAGGGGTGGCGAGTGGGATTTCAAGAAAAATCACGACGTTCAGAGGTGTAGCAGTCCAAGTCCAAGTCAACGTTTTGGATCGGGCTAGTGGAACTTTTTAGAGATACCTGGAGACAATCCGACTGGTCCCTACTAGTCGCCTACTAGTAGGTGAAGGTAAGTGATGGCACGGAGGGCCGCCATATCCTTTTGCTTCACTCGCCAACCAGCTGAATACATTGTGTGGTAAACATACCAGACATAGTAGTGGATTATTATAGTTTGACTGCGTGAAAATAGCTGTTTTTTTTTCCGCGTAATTTAAGCTGCTTTGTCTGGGTGGCATGATCTGTTCGTTTTGACGCTGAAAATGACTTTCATCATTCTGGATCCTTTTCTCCACTGCCCGCACTTCTGGTTGCAGAGTTGGCTCTAATCGGCAAGAGGATAACGTCGTAGCGTACAGATCACGACGGTTGGATACCTTGGCGCGATCGTTTGTTCACCACCTTACCAGACGCGAGCCCCCCTTCCCTGATGCCCTCGCGGGATAGCGAGCGACAGGCCTTCCCTGATGACTCATTTGAGATATTTGAGATTCGAGGTCCCGGCCACTTGTGTGGGGGTGATTTTGGCTGCGAAACATGGGACGTCTCGGGCTGGTGGGACCTCTCGGGCTGGTGATTTTGGCGCCTCTCGGGACGTCTCTCGGGCTGGTGGGAGGGGTCACTTTCGCGAGACGTGGTCGCGAAATTGCCCTTAGGAGCCTAACGTGCGAGGAAAATCTGATTTATTTTAGCACGGATTTTACTTGTCTGTTGGTAAATCGGTGACGACGGGGGCTAAACTCGTATTACGTAGTTATTAGTGAAAAAAAAAGCTTTTCCAACGTCAGCCGAAGCGACGCCAGCTGTTGTCCTAACATATGGCCCGACTTTTCTTCAAGATTTTGTTCCATTCAAGTTTGTTCGTCGGCAGCCCGGGTGCCTTCAATCCTGTCAGAAAAAAAAAAGCGCGCGTGTTTTACTGCCAGTGCCGATTGGGTAGATGATGATAACAGGCTTACACGGGTGTTACATATCACGACTGCCTAGTTTGAGTCCCGTATAGGAGTGCCGTATTTGACGTCCGGTAGAGACCTCCGGGGAGTGCCGCATAACATATCCCGTCGACGGGATATGTAAAGAAACTTGCTTCTATGCTGGTAATTTGGTCGCCATGTAGGGCTCGGGTACCTGTGGCGTGGGGTAGATGCGTAAGCGCGAGTAGGTACCCGGGCCCGATAGGTCGCCAGACGAAACGCCACTGCGCGACGTTCGCAGGCCACTGAAATTGCCAGGCTAAATCGTTTTGCTCGTCCGTTTCATTCACGTCCTAAATTGGTAAGGAGGCCCCCTAATCTCGACCTGCCCCCGCATCAGACGCCAATTATAGAGATACGGAAAATTCGGGGTTCCGTGACCCCCTGTCGCCCCCCGAGCCGCTGACACGTCTGGGTGACGACAGTCGAGTTTAGCCTAATTTTCGGAGCAGAGGGGCCGTTTTCTATACTCAACGGAAATCCGGCGGAGCCAATCTGCAGCCATAAAAAGCAACAACACCACCGCGACCAGGTACGTTTGTTCACATTCAATCACCAACTCCAGCTCAGACTCGCGGTAGTCATTTGCCCCCCCCCCCACCCCACACGATAACCGATTTTGCCTGTCTGGGCCTATTACACCTAAGATACACGATGGCAGCTCAACTTGAATAAAAGTTCGCTTCGAACATCAGTGGTGCGGAAGCCCCTAAGCTGGGAATTTGGTCTCCCGACGCGGGGAGCTAAAATTATTGGACGCTTGTTACCGTGACGTCAAAAGGGTTAGGCAGTCGTCAGGCTCAAGCTAAAATTGCCCGCCAACCAGACACCTAGTTTATTTAAGAGAAGGCCAAATAATGCATATTGGAATAATATGAATCCGCGATTTGTAGGACGTTGGCACGCGAGGTCTGTGCAGAGGGCCCCTGCTTCATTTACGCACAAGGTTTTTAGGGTGCTAGAAGCCCTTTGCCTAGACTGCGGGCAGAACTTGCACTTGGGAAAATGTCAATACCAAGCTTAAGTTCAAAAGGATTATTCTCAAGGCTACCATGAATTTTGCTATTAGATAAGTCACAGGTCGCAAGCAGCGTTTCTAGTGCAACATACCCAGCAAACTTTTTTTTGGCGGCTGGCGCTAGTGAAGGTGCAGGGACCGCCAGAGCAATACTGAGATTATTGGAACCTCCAGGAGATGCATATTTATCTGAAATTAGTATTTGTCCGCGACAGCATGAAAAGTCAACAGGATAGATCCTCGCCCTATTAAGTAGATTGCTATTACAGGTAAGGGCTCTGGTGGTGGAGATATTGTCTAGCGGAGCAGATTCGGCATAAAAGATATCGACCTGATCCGCAATGTTGAGCTTTCTTTTTTTGCGCAATTTGTTAACACGATTGCAAAAATCACGCGTGATACCCTGCCTGCGGAGTGCATCGTCCTGCACCGTACAGACAGCTACCGTGAGGCCGCCGTCAGAAGAACTTGTTGCAATGTAACGAGTACTATCACCGGAGAATGCAGACTTGACAATGAGGTCACCTTTGGAAAAATGAAGGAGTTTACCATCAACGCAGATCATGATACTACCAGTCCTGGAGAAAGAGCGGAGGGAGGCTGAATCAAGGCCTTTGATTGCATCTGCCGCACTACGGACTTGCTTCCCGAGGCGTTTTGCAAGAATGGGTAAATTTGGTAGAGCAGATATTGAGCACCAGGTTTCGACATCACTTGTTAATACAATTTCCCATGTGTTTAGCTCTTCAAGGACATAGGACTCCAGCTCCCCTCGCAGTCCATCTAGCGTTAATGCAGAGTCACACACTATAATGACCCTTTTGACGGGCGTTTTCATTGAGATAGTAGCAGCCTCCCTAGCCCGGCGACCAAGTTCAACAACCTGCTGGAGAAGGCTCATTCCAACTAAGACCTTTCCATCCGCCTTGGGGTTTCCCGCCAGGGGTAGCATTATGTAGTGCACACTATCTGCTTTACCTATTGCATCCTCAGGCAAATTAGCGGTATTAGATGTGAGAAGACGCTTTCGCAGGTGTTGGTATAGGTATTCTGCAAAAAAAGGAGTAAATGGTGCCATAATAACGGTCATCTTCAGAAGCACATCATATAGGACTGCCAGTGATGTTAGTGCTGAGTCCTCGCCATCAGTACCCTTGAGGCGAGAACGATTCAGGCGAACATACCAGTTTGTCAGATCACCCAAAAAGCCGACTAGCCTATTGTAGTGTACTCAGCACAGTAGTGCAACGGGAAAGGAAGAGTGTATGTCAGGATCGGGGAGGGGGGGCGTGGACGCAGCCAGAGTACCGCGGCACAACAGTGTATAAGCGATATGTTCTCATCTCCTCGTGAACAAAATGGACAAGACTGTCCAAACTTGCCATGATCCAAACGTCCATAATATTTTGCGATTTTCTTACACGATCGTTGTCTTGCGTAAACTTGTTTCCTGTCGAATTTTTTATTTCCCACCGGCTTGCTTGTTGGGTAAAAAAGCGAAAGGCGTTAAACCAGGGGAGTAGCACATCGCGGAGAACTCCACGTACGCCAGACTCAACAAATTTAATGGTCTCACCTTTCACGACGGGTGAATTAATGAGGTAGAGCCGAAGAGCATCAGCGCCATGTGCGTTGATTACGAGTGTTGGGTCAGGGTAGTTCTTTAGACGCTTTGACATCTTCTTTCCATCTGCCGCAAGAACAAGACCATTTACTATAAGGTTCTTGAAGGCTGGCTTATTGAATAGTGCAGTGGAGATGACCATGAGTGTGTAGAACCACCCGCGTGTTTGATCTAATCCCTCTGCAATGAAATCAGCTGGAAACTTCTTCAAAAACTCCTTTTCACTGCACTCAAATGGATAGTGCAACTGTGCGTAAGGCATGGAGCCTGATTCAAACCAACAGTCAAAGACCTCGTCAACACGATGGAGAAATACGCCTGACCGTGATGGCGACGCCACTACCAGGCTGTCCACACTTTCACGATGCAAATCACTCAAGTTCATCGGGATCTGAGACCCATCTGCCAGCTCACATTTTGCGCGTAATTCTGCGACGCAGCCTATAGCCACCATCTCCTTGTGGTCTTCAGATACCCAGAGAGGGATAGGAGTGCCCCAGAAACGATTTCTGGAAATAGCCCAATCTTTAGCGTCAACCAGCCAATTGTGGAACCGCTTCTCTTTCACCTAGTGCGGAGTTTCACCAGAGGATTTATGGCAAATGGCCAAGCGCTTTGTGGACTCTGACAGTTCGCACGGATGCAGGGACCCAGTATGTCTGTTTATTATTCTGTATGAGGTTCTCTCTTATCGTCTCTACAGCCACAAACCACGAGGGGACCGCCTTGTAAATCAGTGGAGTATCTGAGCGCCAGCAGAATGGGTAACTATGTTCATGTGACTCTTTGAGCACGAGTCGGCCCATCTTGTGAAGCAATGAACAAATTGCTGCGTCAGCTAGCTTTACCGGCATGCCCTGTAAATCCCCAGACACTGGCGAGACAAAGCGACCATTGGCGTCAACGGGACAAGGGAGGCTCCTCTCGCCGTTCATTATGACGTCAACGATCTTGTTTCTTACGCAGACCCTATAATCATCTTCGCCAAAAGCAGGAGCCTGGTGCACAATGCCGGTGCCCGCCTCACTTGTTACATACTCATCTGCTATGACTTTGAATGCACAGGAGCGCCGCTCTGCGCTATCATAGAAGTGAAAAAGGGGCTCATACATTCGACCAACGAGTTCAGCACCCTTAAAGGACTTAAGAACCTCATATATCCTTGCTTCATCACCTTGTTGAAACTTCTTCGACCGAAGCGCCGGAAATAGTTGCGTGAGTCGCATCTCCGCGACGATATAGATTTTCTTGTCCGCGACCGAACGGACTTGGACGTAGTTCAAATGTGCATTGACACATAACGCTAGATTTGATGGAAGAGTCCACGGTGTTGTTGTCCATGCTACTAGGCTCACGTTTGGCTCATCCCGTAGCGGGAAGGACACAACAACTGCAATATCGGTCACATCTTTGTAATTTAGACCAGCTTCAAAGTTTGACAAAGGTGTGGCGCAAGTTGTTGAATATGGCATGACCTTGTACCCGCGGTATACAAGTCCTTTATCAAAGAGAGTTTTAAATACCCACCAGACCGATTCCATAAAGCTCAAATCCATTGTGCGGTAGTCATTCTCGAAGTCGATCCATCGCCCCAAACGGGTAACAACGGTCTCCCACTCACGTGTGTATCGTTGAACAATACTCCGACAGTGCGAATTATACACCCCAATACCCATTGCTAATACTTCTTCTCGTGAATTGAGGCCCAGAGCCTTATCAATCTCATATTCAACTGGCAGACCATGGCAGTCCCACCCAAAACGACGTGCAACCTTGTGGCCAGTCTGGTGGGCATACCGAGTCACGGTATCTTTAATTGTTCCAGCCAGGATGTGCCCATAATGGGGCAAACCGGTCGCAAAGGGTGGCCCGTCGTAGAAAGTGTACTCTGGCTTTCCTGCACTGAGACTGATACTTGTACGGAAAGCATCTATTTCTTTCCAGTACTTTAAAATCACTTCCTCTTCCTCTGGAAAGTTTAAGCAGGAGTCCAAAACCTATGGACAACGTAAATAAGGAGAAGCTTGATTATCGGACCGAAGTGGTCATCGGCGATGCTTTGCAAATGTAGGTAGTATATATATATATCTACGTACCGCAACCGGAAGTTTCACGCATCTTGTATTTTTTTTTCTATTGCTATAACCTTGCCGAACGCTGCAGGGCACAATAATCGATATCGGGGCGGGAAATGGCCGCAGATCGCGGGTTTTAAGTGCCGGTGACCTGAGACTCGGAGCCGCCCGGGCCTACCGTGACTAGTAAGACCTCGGGCTACAACTTGAAGCCTCCGTCCGACGCCGGTCGCATGCGTATCCGGCCCCTGGGCCCTACCTCACTAGTCCCTATAGCCCTAGACATCATGGCATCTGCGATGCAGGCCTGGGGGAAAATAGATTGTAGCTTCGGACTTCAAGACTGAGTCCCCCGGCGGCACTGGCAGCGTAGTGTAGTCATCTAGCGAAATAGTTTCTCCCATGTTTGATGGGGTTTGGGACAGGAAATTTGTCCGTCAATAGTTAGGATGATAATAGTTACTAGTAGTAAGCCTGTTCCACTTGAAGCCTGAGTTCAACGGCTTGATGGAGTACCCCAGGCCTAGGGTGGGAATAAAGTGAACTTACTTTAGGTTCACCCCGGTGTTTTACGGCGGCTACTTAGCGCCGGGCTTGACCCACTTGGATAAGCAAGAAGATACGGGATATAGGCCCGGGGAAATACCGGCTGCGCCTGCGGGCACTGGCTGAGACTCGGAGGCGAGAGTAACGTAGTCATAGTTCTGGCAATAGGGGGCTATGGCGTTGAAGATATATATCTAGGGGGAGTTTTCACCTCAGGAAGTAGCCTCAGGCTTGGCCCGGGCGCCGGGTAATACAAGTGCGGGTTGTGCTTGGCCCGGGATACGTCTCAGTCACGGTTGAACCTTGGGATCCTACTAGACGTGTTTTTCCACTGCACTCCCCCATTGTCGTGATCGTGATAAGATTGCGATAATCATGAAATCGCGGCAAGGAGGATAACATTTAAGATTAACATTTCAAGTTCAATAAGGTTGATCATCCCGGACCGAGTCCGAGTCCTGATAATGGTATTGTTAGTAATATAGTTGTTTTTGTGTGTCGTTTAAAGTTTCTTTCGATCAGAGAACAAATCACCCATTTCTTTCAAGTTTTCAAGTTCACATAGTCCGAGTCACGCCATTGGTCCAGGCCCGGGCTCAACTTGCCAGTGAATGCCAGTGGGTCTTGACGGAGTGCTGAAGCTTACTCTCTTGTTCGCCTTAGCCTGCTCTTCCTTTTCATCTTCAGTAGAAGTGATACCAAGAGTATCAATCGGTGGAGAAGGATCGCCGGGTGCCAGTGCTTCAGGCCAGGCACTCAGGCTCAGGCTGGCACCGCCACGGTGACATCAGAGCCTAGTATTTTTAGCACCCACTCACATCGACAACCCTTTATTCGTACTTTACCTGTATGTATTGCAGCTGGTGAATTATGTGCACGGGCCAGAGATATCTAGAGTATCTTTCGCATAACGCGCGTCTTTTTAGATGAACATGGAAAATGACTACGCGGATGAGCATCAAGCCTTTGCCGCCAGCCGTAGCACGGATTACGTTTACGAAACGGGGAACAGAGCTGTATTCCATGCTCTTGACAGTCATGCGGAGACTATTGAGGGAGATGTCAAACTACCATTTGTGATCACCGGTGCCGCCGGGTGCGGCAAGAGCGCTTTGTTAGCGAATTGGGTGAGCCTACGCAGAAAGACAAAACACAGAGATGAATTTCTGTTTCAACATTTTGTTGGATGCTCGCCGCAGTCAAAGCAGCTTGCTCATCTCCTTCACCGACTTGAGTCCGCTTTAAAGGAGCACTTTCAGCTAAGGGAAATGGAAATTCCAACGTCCGAGGAACGTCTCAGGTGGTCGCTGAGTCGATTCCTGGCAGCTGCGGGGAAAAAACAATTCCCTGCTCGCATTGTGATAGTCCTTGACGCTGTCAATTGTCTCCTTGGAGAATCTAGCACAGCAAATACATTGCACTGGCTCCCGTCTCAGCTACCTCAGGGAGTGAGAATAATCGTGTCCACAGTTGAACTAGAGCAATTCGGGTCAAGCCCTGACGGGCTATTTGACGAGTCTAGGATGCACAGAACATATACAGAGCTCCGTCGGAGAAAGTGTCCAACGATTCATTTGCAGCCACTGTCTGTTGAGGTTCGCCATCTTATCATAAACAGTTTTCTCGCAGCCAACCAGCAGTCTCTACAATTGCTAAAGCAAGCTCAACAATTCAGAATAGTAACTGCCAAAGCTTCCTCGCAGCCGCTTTTCCTTCGTACCGTTCTCTATGCCTTGCGCCTTGGCGCTGAAATGTCGAATGCGACTATTGATCAGCAGGTTGAGATCTACCTTGCAGCCGAGGTAACACCAGTGCTGATTGCTCGCGTACTTCAAATGTGTAGCGGTTACGTAGATTCTACATGCACAGAAGCCGCAAATAATCTTAGGCGGGTACTTACGGCACTTTATTCGTCCAGACATGGATTGACCGAGATAGAAATGTGGGGGATTGCTCAACTCGCTACAGGCAACCCTCTACCACGTGAACAGTGTGCGTGTATTCGCAGGATTCTGCGTGATTTCACATTTTCAGTGAATGGACTGCGAAGCCTCTCCCATGTAGAATATGCTGCAGTGATTTACAGTGACTATATCCGTAGCCCAGAAGCGCATATTCGTGCTCATCATTTGATGGCCCGTTATTTTGGCAGGCTTTCACCGTGCGATCGCAAACTCGATGCGCTTCCTTATCATTTAGAAGTGAGTGGGAATTGGCATAGGCTACGCGCTGTGCTCGTTGAAGTGAGAATGTTCTGCCTTTGGTGGACACATGCACACAAGCGGGAGTTTTTAAATTTGTGGGCAAGCTTGACTGCTTCCTCCAATTCACACACACCCATACGCAAACTGGTTACAGGAGAGTTTGATGACACCATGCGATGCGCACAACCATCTCGTCCATGTCTTGACCTTGTAGAAGAGTATGTGCGATCAGTTGACGAGTTTAAACTTGCACACACACCATCTGATGATGAACTTGCTGCCGTGATCCTGCAAATTGGTGATTTCATGCTTGAATTTGCCACGCTGTCGTTGGAAGAAGCGGCAGATGTGCCCAAATTCATTCATCCACCAATTCCGAACGACGACTTGGCAAGTCTTGGTGTACCATTTCTTTCAATAGACAAGGATGGTAACTCCATTCTGAACACCCCGGTTGTTGAGTTAATCAGTGAAAAGGGTAACAGCAGCGGCAAACTGGGTGTCGTGGACGTGCCAATGAAAGTGAATGAAAAAGTCCCCCTGTGTTCCACCTACTTTTATCACAGGTGGGTGTGGATTCAATTTCCATGGGTGTCTCTGGCAAACTGTGGGGAGCGATTTTTGAAGGGAGTCGCACAACGATCCAATCATCAGGACAAAACTGCTACCACACCCTCAACCAAACTACTTAAGCTAAATCAATTTCTTTGTACGACTCCCGCAAACGCGGCACCGAAGATAAGCAACGATTCGACTGCTCTGGCAAGTACAATGAAGGCAGCTGTTGTAGATCGAAAGTTACCTCAAATATCCTCTGTCAAAATTGACAATATGGCAGATGCATTAGCAAAGCCAACTGCCGAAACTAAGAAGCCCAATAGTGAATCACGACATAAATTTGCGCGAAAAAAAATGTCACCACAAAATCAACAGCGTGGTTTTGTGGATCATTATGCTAACAAATTGAACCAACTTCGCGGAATCATTAGTTCATACCGCAATGAGTTAGATCAATTAAGGCAAGAGCGAATTGCTGTTAATCGGAGATATGATGGCATTCGTGATGAAGCAAATGAGCTAAGCAAAATGCACTTGTCGACAAGCGGCTTGGAGACTGAGCTCACTAGATTAGTGGAACGACTAGAGAGGACCGAACGTGGTCATAGAATGGCAAAGCTTCTGTATAGGAACTATGAGTGTGTCAAGCTTATGTGCGAACGCCATCCAGCTCATAGCCAAGCACTGATAGACGAGCTCGAGGCAAAGCTGACTCAAGATGACCTATTCATAAAAGAAGTCCAACAGCAGTTGAGAAGCAATATATTTGACTCACATGACTTTGCTGCGAACAATAAAATTCTACATCGTGCAGCCCAGGATTTGACTGGATTGCAGAATGACATGCTAATTCAACGGATACGTCAGCGCGAGCATCTCCAACGCACAGCACGACGAAAACATCTAAATCGTCCCACTGACGGCTTGCTAAGCTCGGATGGTTCAAATTCCGGTGTCAAGTCTAGGCGAGACAGTACAAAAGAGCGTCACAACCACACCCGCGGAATTCTAGCCAAAGATACTGCCCTTGTTGGCAGCCGACCCCAAGAGCTGGCATCATACCTGGAGCTTGAATGGGAGGCCCGTTTAATGCTCATTCAGAAGCGAACATTGTTGCCCAACCTGAGAGAGTTCTTCTGCAAATTTTATCTGGCCCAGTCGCTCCAGACACAAATGTGCGCATTGCATGATGCTGCTGAACTTCGACAACGAAAAGTAAAATATATGCTGAGCCAATCTGAATTGGAGCTGGAGCAAGTACGTTATGATTCACAATCAATTGTTGGTTCGAGTTCCCGTGAGGCTCGTGATATGCAGTTCCGCCTTGCCAATCAATTAATGCGTTACAAGCATGCCCAGGAGACAGCCCTAATGGCGGAGAGTCTGCATCGAGCAGCTTTTGGGGGTATCAAGCATGTGTGCATTATGCTCGGTATCCCCCCTCCCGATAAAGATACGCCCATAAACGAGATTATACACCAAGTTGAAAGTGTCCTGGAATCGCTGACGGAAGAGAGGGATAGGTCAGCGCAGAAGCTAGCGGGCCACAAGCAAGTTACCCCGGACACTGCGCATAGTAACAAAAAATATTTGCGAACACCAGAGCTAGATGCTGCTCTTGAACACTTCGAAACATCAAAATCATTAATCGCGCATCGCTTGCCAGCCAAAGCATCGTAATTTTGATCGTTTTTACAAGATTTAAGCGCCCACACTACGTAGATATTCTGTCGCTCACGATATTTGGTCGTCATTGGCTAATAAAAGACCACCCCAATGAAGGGGCGAGGAAGCCAGATTTCGAGGACTCGGAAAGACCCGGATTGGGGGGGAAAGACCCGGATTGCCGCCCACAGCAAATATAAATGCAGCCAAAAGGTCCTTACAAACGAAGGTTAAACAAGTCGATTCCCGCCCCCCAACAAAAGTGGGGGTGGGGCCGTCGGGATTTGACGTTTTGGCAGACCGATACTTTGGGTGGGAATTGAGTAGCATCTTAGTTATTTGAATATTCAAGTTTACAAAAGTAAGTTCTGGTTTTGGGTCAGACTACCTTTGGTTTTGGGGAGGTTTTGGGTCAAGGCTGAGGCCGGGAATTAGTACTGCCAGTGGTAACCGCGCGGAGGAAACATTCGCCTCATGAACTCGAACCCCCCAGGCCACCAAGGACTCAGTTTGGGGTCTCGCGGGACCATATTCTACCAAGATTTGCCTGTTTCGGCCCGGTTTTTCACCAAGTGACGGGTTTTGCTAAACTCGAATTGACCCCGCCAAGCTTCTGCATGTCGCGTGTCGTGAGCTTAGTGGGCGAAACACGCGACGAGGAGACGCTGTTTGGGCTTACCTGACGAGCACATTTGGCTGCAGAGTAGACTAAGGCTAAAGATAAACTTGAATCCACTGGCGACGACTTGGAGCCCCGCCGGGCCTCTAGAGCTCGCGGGTTTCCAGCTGACTGCCCCCTCCCCCCCTCCCTCTACTTCAACTTTACTAGTACGTTGAACTTCGCAGGATTTGGTTTCGGAGTCACTGACCAGGCCACCAAAAAAGTAAGGTTCAGATCTCGATTCCTACTCCGAGCCTGAGTCTGCCGGCGATACTAACTGGATCTTCAAAGATCCAGTTAGAGTACTAGTCACGGTAGTACTAGGTCCTAGGACCCGGGGGATCTCCCGTGGGGTATGAGTAAAGCGTGGGTACAGCAGGGCTACTATGGGGTGCGGTACACCAGGCCCCGGGGGTTCGGTGTGAAATAGCTATAGTCAATTCGGGTTTTGGGGGCACGCGCCTAGGGAGGGGTGTCGGGGGGGCTATCCCTCGCGAGCGTGTACGTAAGTTTGCTGCCGGTCGTAGAAGCGTGCGTCGTCGTCGCCGTGCCCGGGCACCGGGGGTTCGGTGGGCTTATTTTCTCAGGCTAAATATTCGGGTCCTGATATTCTTACTCTCCGGGCTAGTACTTAGTAGGTTGTTCCGTACTAACTTGACGGTCACAGTAGGTTATTACGGCGATCGCTGCGCGGCTGCCCCACGCGCAGAGAGTTCGCCCAAACTTAGCGGCCAAGGAGGCCTAGGAGGGACTAGTACAACTAAAGTAGGCCCGGCGTGGGCCACACGACAAAACATCATATTCGTGGTGAGCGGAGTACTAGAGCTACACAGCCCGCTAAGCATCGATCCTGGGTCTGTCACCCTCTGTTGTCCCTGGTATTATGCCGTGCTGGCGCTGTAGTGACGAGCTGGTGAATAGAATTCTCTTCATATCAAATTTTTATGGCCAAGATGGGAGCTTTTCGCAGCCGACCGTCAAGGCGACGAAGCTTGCGCGAATCCAAGGAGCGTTCCATGGCTTCCAGGCCAAGTCTTGTGTGTCGGCCTAGCTTAAGCTGTCGTCTGATTTTTTGTAGATGCAGAACTGATTCTCGTAGTCTCAGTCGTCGCTTGGTCATCATATAAGCAAGGACAATGCAGAACGATGTGTGAATTCCAAGGTCACAGTGCACTAATAAAGTCTCCTTTCGCCTACGAGTGAGGTGATATTAAGATGGACTGAATTGAGGCTGGGGATGAGAAATGATGGGACTTGACTCGATAGCTTTGTGAATAAATTCTGTACACGTTTTTAGTAATCCAGTAAGAGTGTACCATGCTGCTACATCCTCCGTAGTCTCTGGCATATTTATCATGATCTCACATTGTACAATGGCTTTGTTCTCCCCAGGGTCCGATAGCCAACGAATCTTTGGGTCCTTTTGACCTGTAGTTTAAAGGATGATTTTGTTCCAACAGACGGAGAACCAAACCTCGATCAAAAATAGATAGAACAGATGTAAAGCCTCGGTCTGTTGCAAATTGCGGATATGCGGCTTCTCTTGAGCCAAGCCACAACGCACCGCGATCAAGCCCACCGGGTAAAACACACTGTGCTGGTTCGTTTGAAATGAATTGTTGAATCAAAGTCTGTACCTCGTGCAGCTCGCCCTGTGCAAGAACAATAGGAGTCTTCCCGTCGGCGCTCAGGGCATAGGGTGATGCATGATGTTTGAGAAGAACATCAACAATAGACGGAAGTTTAGCTGAGACAGCATAGTGCAATGGCGTCCACTTCCAGATTTTATCTGGCTGCCATCGCATGGTGTCTTCATCAATTAATTGCAACAGTAGAACGACCATAGCAACTGACCCACTGAGGATGCCATGGATAAAAGCTGAACGACCAGCTCTATCTCGAACATCACACCTAGCACCATTCGCAATAAGCATGGTTGCACCCTCACATTCCCCACGACGACAAGTAGTGACTAGGGGTGTTTCCCAGTTGGCATCACGCACTTCGAGTGTGGCTTTGGCTTCAATGAGGATCTTGATAACACCAAGATGACTATTTGAAGCAGAGTAATGTAATCCAGTACACTGCGTGGTGTCCCGGGCATCTACTTCCTGACCTTCTCTGAGGTATTGGGCAACTACATCCTCTGTCCCTGCACGGCAGGCTTGTAAGAACAGTTCACGACCAACCCTTGGATCTCCGATGTACTGCGCACGTTCTCTGACTGCCTGGAGCGTTTCCCATTTACTGGAGACCGAGTTAAGTCTGAAGTCATAACGTCGAAATTGAAGCATATGTGGATGGTGAGCATCTTGGATAAGCTGATGAACCTCAACCCATGGTAGATTCTCAGTCATGATACCATTAACTTCTGTAATAATCATACCGGCTTGCACAGCAGGAAACAATTCTGATATGCTACAGCCTTGCTGATCTGCAAGGACATGGTCCTCACTGATTCTTTCTGCTGTTTCACGTTCTAGCTCGAACAACTTTTCTAAGTGCTGATCAGCTTGCTTCATGTCTTGAAATGAACAATCTTTGATTCTTTTTACATCTCTCAGCACTTCGCGGGCCTCGAGAAGACGCTCGCAGCGCAGCTTGAGCTCATGATATCTTCGCCACTGCTGCTCTGCTTCAACTTTCTCTTCGGTTTTTTTCATTAATGCGACGCGTTCCCGAAAGTTTGCAATTTTGGGTCGCAGCTCTAGATATTCTTCCAACTCTTCTGGTCTGTCATTCATCAGTAGCCACGCAGTCTCCCAGTTCTTGAATGTCCGATTCTTTGCAACAAATTCCTTTCTAAGGCAATCAACTTCGAGCATCTGCTTCTCACAAGATCCAGCGGCCGCGTCATGGTCATCTATTGGTGTTTTCCAGCCCACAACGACAGCATTGAGGCCATCAGCTCCAGGTACTACTTTCAAAGTCAACATTAAGTTATCAAATGTGCCAGAGAAGCTACGGCGTGGTACACGTTCCCACTTGACCTCAGCAGGCACATGCTTGACCCCCGCCTTTCGCCTCTGCTGCGCGCGCGCTAATCGCGATGCATCGCCATACATATTTAGGTGTGTAATTCGACTCTGTTACAAGGCACAGCTGCTACAGCTGTTCGAGGGCTATTGGACTGGCTATTGGACATACAGGTATGATACCGTGTACATAACAAGAGTACTGGTATGTCGCAGCGTTACGAGCTTGTATGTAAAGTAGCAGGGTCCTAGCTCCCCAGTCAGAGACAGGGCCTGCACCGCAGCTCAAAATTGTGAAGCTTCAAATGACATATGATAAGCTTCATGAGCCAGTGACCTATCCCAAAACTTGAAGTGGATCATCTCAGTAAATACTACTACTACTAATCGACCGTGACCATCAACATGGACTGCGGAGAATATACCCCCTAGTACTACACTAGGCCCCTCTTACTCTCCTACATAGTCCCACCTTGACGTAATGAAGTTTACACCCCATTCACTCATAGTGCTAGTATTACACGGGGAGTCACTTGCGCCCCGGGCCGGGCCAAACTCACTGACTCGGATGAGCTGGGTGCACTGGCAGCAAGTGCACCGTGACAATGCAGCTGTTGTAGCTAGGTCTCTCGGGTGTCAATGTGACACGGAGATACCAACAGGAAGGACTCTCACTGAAACGTGAGAGTGTGGGAACCCCCTCAACCCCGACTCGGGCTCGGATAAGACAGAGTTGGAATACAGGAGATTAACTTGAAGAGGGAGAAGGAAGTATCCTAGAGGCCACTAGCCTCTGATACCTACTAGAACCTGAGAGGAGCTCGCTCTAGATAAAGGTAACTACAGGATCATAACACAATCGCTGTAAACGGAGAGACGATAACATGTATCTCAGGATACCTACGGTACCTACGGCCTGGTACGTAGGCACTGCCTAAGGGCTGCATCGCAGATCCGGGCGGTACAGACACTGCGTTGCCGCACGCTGTGGCAAGGCCAGACCCTGAGGGGGGCGAACAAGCGGAGACGATTTCGCGCCTAATGTGCACACCTGGCCTACGAGACGACAATACTCTAAAGCGGCTCGACGCATGCATTCGGCAGCTCGTGGCCGTCAAAGATGACCGTCCGGGGACCGAGGTGCACCTCGCAGAGGAGGACGTCCTATGGCTTGCACGAACGAGCCGTGGAGTTTTCCTCGAGCAACCGATGCTGCTCGAGCTACATGCGCCGCTGAACATATGCGGCGATACCCACGGCCAGTACCACGACCTGCTGCGGCTCTTCGAGGTTGGGAACAGTGCGCGAATTGAAACGGTGCCTTCGTCGACGGTATATGCGCTTGTCGAGAGTGTCACTACTGCCGTACATCGGTCACACGGCGTGCTCACTCATCGCGTCGATCTCCACGCAAACGCGAGTCTGCTCGATGGCGCGGCGGTCAACGCCAGGGACCCCCACCGCTCGACTAAGCCAGTACGATCGTCGCCGAGCACACGGCTCGCTGGTTAATTTGCACACAGGTTGGTGGCTTCCCCCCAGCGGCGAACTACGTTTTTCTGGGTGACTACGTGGACCGGGCAAAACAGTCGATCGAAACAATTGCGCTTCTGCTGTGCTACAAGATCAAGTACCCGGAAACCTTTTTCCTTCTGCGCGGCAACCACGAGTGCTCGGCCCTGAACAGGATCTACGGGTTCTACGATGAGTGCAAGCGCCGCTACTCGATCAAACTCTGGCGCGTCTTTGGTGACTGTTTTAATTGCATGCCGGTCGGTGACTCTGAGCACCTGAAGTTCGTGTGTCTTCACCTTGGGGCCGTGCGTCGCACCGAGGGCGTCAACCTCCGCCGTCGACGCGGCGTGTTCGTCGGAGATTCACGGTGAGGAGAGCGCAGCGACAGCTTCGTTTACGCAGGTGGCAGCCATAGTCGCCGACAAGATCCTGGCCATGCACGGTGGCCTCAGCCCCGAACTCGCGTCGCTCGACCAGATCGCCAAAATAGAGCGGCCGACCGAGGTCCCTGAGGACGGGCTGCTCTGCGACCTCCTCTGGTCGGATCCGGACCCAGCGATCATGGGATGGGGCTACAACCTGTGTGGAAAATCAACCAGTAAACTAGGTCCCGAGAATTGTGTCGTAGCGCGACTGAGAGAACCTTGCCGGCGACCGGGAGGGTAGTGGAGTTCTCAGATAAGGCGTCGGATTGATGGGATGGGTGTTCATCTGATTCGAAGCCGCCTGAACTTTGATTTCCTTACAGGCTACAACACGCGGGGAGTAAGTTACACGTTCGGGCACGAGGTCATCCGTGACTTCCTGAAACAGCATGACCTGGACATCGTCTGCCGAGCGCATCAGGTGGTCGAGGACGGGTACGAGTTCCAGGCAGCCCGTGGACTTGTAACTATATTCTCGGCGCCGAACTACTGCGGCGAGTTCGACAATGCCGGTGGGATGATGTGCGTTGACACAGGTCTGTGCTGCTCCTTCAAAGTCCTGCGCCCCATGAACACCAAAAAGAGTCACGAGGAAGCGGTCGAGGCCGATCGCACACAAACACTCGTGCGGCCCGACTGAGAAGTTGACAAGACCTAGGACAAATAAATACTGAGGTAAATAGCCCCATGAACTTGTATTCCTTTAACTTGTAAATAGCACCCGTCTCGACGGTCTGCAAGAGCCCACAAGCTGCTGCTCTGCGCGAGGCTCTAAATCGGCGCGCGACCGCGAATAGATCTCCAAATCGCTGGTAGAGAAGCGCCTGACCCACGCGCACCGCGACGCACACGCGCACCGCGACGCACCTCCAGAAGTCCACCAGTTGTCCATCGCCACATGTCAACCCGCGGTCGGTCGGGAGCGCACATTTCGGTGATGTCCATACGGCACCTAAAAAAAATAATTCCGACTATTCTTCATACCAAGGAGCGTCGGCGCCGACTAGGTTGCGTGCCGAAACATATCATGCATATGCGTAACATTGGACACGTCCCAGTCTCTAATTTTGCCATATCTATTTATTATGTAGCGTCTAATTTTGAAATTACTGTCAATAGTGTCGGCGGCAGTTTCGCGGCAAGGTGGGCTCGGATGGTTTTAAAAAGGTGCTCATCGGAACGCGGGGAGCGAGAGAAACGTTTTTACAGGGACGGAAAGGATGAGCGGCGAAGAACAGCGTTCTGACGAGCGGCGCAAAACAACTTAAATGCTAGTGGCGCAAAACTCACTAGGTAGCTATAGTTGGCGCTCGGGGATTCACTTCCTCCCAAGAAACTGGCTATTAACCCTCAAAAACTCACTAGGGCCTGTGTGCCCCGTACCGTTAACGGTACGGGGCATGGGAAGTAGCCTAGGCGGGTAATACAAGTACGGGTTGTGCTTGGATACGTCTCAGTCGAACCTTGGGATCCTACTAGACGTGTATTTCCATTGCACTCGCAAGTAGGAAAACCCGAACATACTTATACCTATATAGGTACCAGCTACAGCATCAGTAAGAAAACCTGTACCGCAGTACAATAGGTCCTTTACAGCCTCGGGCAGCCCGATGGCGTCGATACAAGCGAGTAGCTCCCTGCACGCGCACGATGGCAGCACCGCGAACCCGAAAAAAAGCAGCGTTGATTCGACCGAATAATACATCCGCCACACGCATGTAAGACTCCGCGCCGTCCGCGAAGGACCCCCAGGTTTGCTCCATCCATCAGGCACCGGCTGGCCCAAAGCAGGCTGCTTTCACGCACACCCAGCGGCCGACAGACCTACGAAAGACACGTCGCGCACGACGCGTGTCGCACGGCGAATCGTACGGCCCACGGAGCTCCGCCGTCGCAGCCAGCGGGCAGCCGTGTAGGACCCACCAGCTGCGACGATGCCCGGCGAGGAGAAGGATGACCCGCCCGCCAAGCGCAAGTCCGAGGGCATCGCCGTGTTCTTGAGGATGCGCCCGACGAAGCAGCCTTCGAAATTCTACGACGTCGGAGAAAACGAGGGCCGAGGCCAAAGTCTGAGGTGGGACATCCAGCCCGACGCCGTCACCAAGGATGGGGAGTATATTTATAATACCAAAACGCAGTGGGCCTTCAAATTCGACCAGGTCTTGCCGATGGACATATCGCAGGCTCAGGTGTTTGATCGAGTGGGGAAGCACGTCGTGCAAAACGCGTTGGACGGGTATAATAGTACGGTGTTCGCCTACGGCCAGACGGGTTCCGGGAAGACCTTCACGATCACCGGTGGTTCGGAACGGTACGAGGACCGAGGAATTATTCCAAGAGCTCTGTCGATGATCTTCCAGGAGTTCCGATCAAGGTCGGACTGCTCCTGGTCCGCGCACATCAGCTACATGGAGATCTACAACGAGCAGGGTTTTGACTTATTGAACGAATCTTCAGGAGTGAAGGCGCTCCAGGACCTCCCTCGAGTTCGCATGATGGAGGACGAGCGCGATGCGGCGCGGTTTCTTTCCGTTTCCGAACTCCAAGACGCGTCGAGGGCGTGGACGGGACGACGAGGCCACCGTGACGCCGTCGACACGACAGCGAGAGAGTGATTTCGTCGTTGTGACCGCGAGACGCGACCGCGTGATGCGCGCAGGCACGGCAATTTTCATTTGAGGAACCTGTCCATGCACCGCGCCACCTCCGAGGAGGAGGCCCTCAACTTGCTGTTTCTAGGAGACACGAACCGGGCCATCAGCGAAACGGCGATGAACCAAGCGTCTTCCCGCTCCCATTGTTTATTCACGGTCTTCCTGGAATGCAGAGGGGCCGGCGGTTCCGACAAAGTCCGTAGATCAAAATTGCACTTGGTGGACCTAGCGGGATCCGAGCGAGTACATAAAACTAAAAGCGACGGCATCACGCTCAATGAAGCAAAATATATAAACACGTCGCTATTCTACCTCGAGATGGTCATCGTGGCGCTAAATGAGAAGAACAAGAAGGCTCGCGACCACATTCCGTATAGGAATAGCATGATGACTTCAGTTCTCAGAGATTCGCTGGGTGGTAACTGTAGAACAGTTATGATCGCGACGTGTTCGGCCGAGAAACCGCAAACTGAAGAAAGTATCAGTACTTGTAGATTCGCTCAGAGAGTTGCTCTCGTCAAGAACGATGCCGTGCTCAACGAAGAAACGGATCCTTCTGTGACCATAGCAAGGCTGAAGAGTGAAGTCTCGACGCTACGGGCGGAGATCGCTTCTCTGAGGGCGCGACTCGAGGGGCAGGGCAGGGGCGACGAGCTGGCCGATGGCCGGGACCCGGACCACCGCCTCGCGGCGGCGCTAGGTCGGATTCGATTACAGGAGGCGGCTCTCGCGGACGTCCGCGCAACGACGTCCCGATTCTTTGGGTTTGAGATCGAGGAGGAGGAAATGCGCGCGCGCATGGCGGCCGCGCTGGAGCCCATAATCCGCGCGGAGCCGCTCGCTATGACAGGACTTGACGAGGATCCAGCGCAGCGACAATACAACGTCGTCGGCGGCGGCGGTGTCGGCGTCGGCGCCGGCGAGCGTGGCGCCACGCGCCGAGACGGCGGGCGCCCCGGACGGGAGGTCGAGGCCCGGCTGGTCAGTGACCGCAGCAGTGAGCGCGTCTGCGAACCACCGGCGGTCTCACCGGACTCAACGGGCACGCGCGAGAACCGCCTCCGGCGTCAGCTCGAGGCCGCGCGGTCGCGGATGCGAAAGCACGAGCAGATGCGGGACTGGCTCCTCCGCAGACGGCGCGAAGAAGAGGCGGCGGCTTTGGCCGAAGAAGAGGCGACACGCAGAGCCCGTATGCGTGAGGAGGAGCGCGATGCGCGGGATCGCCGCCGGCGGGCGGTGCAAAAACGAAAAATGAGCGAGGAGTACTACGTTTTGAAATCGACCAGAGCAACGGAGACAACGGACATCCGATCCTTCTGAGCCGGTAGACAGAAGACCACCAGGTTGCGCGACCAACCGACGCAGTCGTGGGTCGGCGAAGAGCTCGTCTTTAAATTCGAATACGCCGCCCCTGGTCCGCGCCCCAGTGCACGATCGGCTGCATCGCATAGGTATCCCGGCCGTGTGCGGGTCTGGGATGGCCGTCGCGCGATCGCGTCCGCCGACAAGCATCTTCGCCTGCTGGGCGAGATGCGCCGAAAGGGACGCTCGCCCAGTCGTGCTATGTGTTTTATGTTAACAAGCAAGTTTACAGTATGGTCCGAGCACCGCGCAGTGTGAGAAGATAAGTCTACTGTTTTATCAATCCCATCTGCCCCGACGACGGCCGAGCAATCAGCACGCCGCCACCGCCGCCACCGAGTTCATCTACGCCAGAGAGATGTAGGCCCGCTTGACCTGTGTGAAATCAAGCCGTGACCGCGAGGTTCCCTCAATGGTTGATTTCCACACTGGCCAGGACGGCGCCTTCCGGACCTCCCGCGCGTCTGGGAAGGTGTCTCAGATCCACGTAAGATGGTGGTTGACGCGTCATGGATCTTGGAAATGCGCGATCAAGACACAATGCTCTTGAACGCCGGTCAGTACGCGAAAAATGGTCCAGCGCCCCTCCCCCCTTGTACTTTTGGCCGTCGTCGCCGTAGGCCGCCGCGAGCTCCTTGTCGGTCGCCACGCGCAGCAGTTCCGTCGTCTTCTCGACGATTGCTTCAATCGAGGGGGCGCGGCCGCGCTTCTTCCATCCCTTCTTCTTCAGCGCCGCGTTCACGTCGCCGATGACCGTGGCGACGAACTCGTTCACGTCGGCGCAGCTCTCGCAGTTCCCTTACACCCCTCCCTGGGCGTCTTGTGCCTATTTTTCAAGCAAACCTGTCTTTAACATACTGGAAAGGCGCATCCCCCAAACACAGGCAGCCACCGCCATGTCTTTTTGTCGTCGCCACCTGCACGCCTGGGCGGCGTTCGCGTGCTACAAGCGGGCAGCCCGCCAGCACGAAACGGCCACGGTTGCGCGGGCGGAGGCTCACGCGGCGGCCCAGGGCGCGCGACAGGCGCTGGTCGTCTGGGGCGCGCGGAGCCGACTCCTGCCCGGACTCGCGCGCCGCGCAAGCGCGGGGGCGGCGTCGCGCGCGGACGCCGCCCGCGCCCGCCGCCTGAGCGCGCGCGCGATCGGGGCGTGGCGCGCCCGGGCCGTCGCGCGCCGCGCAAGCGCGGGGGCGGCGTCGCGCGCGGACGCCGCCCGCGCCCGCCGCCTGAGCGCGCGCGCGATCGGGGCATGGCGCGCTCGGGCCGTCGCGCGCTCCGGGGTAGGCGAGGCGATGGCGATGGCGGCGGCGGCGGCTGCGTTCCTGGCGCACACGCGGCACCTAGAGCGCTGGGCCGGCGCCGCGCGCTGCCGGCGCGCGGCGCGACGCAAAACCGCGCGAGCTGACGCCTTTGCGCGGGACCAATGCGCGACGCGTTCCTGGAAACTCGTCCCCGTCGCACTCCGCGCTTGGGAGACTGACGCGCGCGCACGGTGGGCGAGACGCGAGATGATGGTGGTCGCTCGGCGTCGGGCCTGTCGGAACCTCGCGCTCCACGTCTTGCGCTCTTGGGCAGGCCTGTGCAGATGTCCCGGTGGGTTCGTTCGTTGTTGTTCCGATTCCTAGTTAATTTTTGTACTTGTAGTAAAAATGAATGCTTGCATCTCTATCTTCCCCACCGGCAGAGGAGGAACCAAGGACCTAGTAAGGTTCGAACTTCACTATCTGGGGGGGGTCAGCCACTGACGTCTGTTTTCAAAAGCCATCCGCGCCTAGGCTATAACTATATATGCATAAGGGGAGGATGCGCCGAGGATTCCTTGCTTGGAAAAGACTCGGTCGCCGCGACAATACCCGCTCGGCGCGGCGGGCGTCGGCGCGGCGGGCGTCGGCGCGGCGCGGTGCTGCGGGAGCTGCGGCGCGGCTACGGCTTCCCTCGGCGCGCCCGGCGGCCCTTCGAGCTGCCCAAAACCTAAAACTGCCCGGCACAACCCGCGCAGCGCAGGACCGCGAAACAAAGGGAGGTCTCTTCCGAAGTCTGCAGCTTGCCCCGAGGCGCTCTTTCGCCCCAAAAAGACGTCGACCTGGCAGCTTGGGCCGCGCCTGGGTGCGTGAGTGCAATCTCGCTCAGCGCGGGCGCGGTGACACCCGCTCGTAGCACAAGCGCTGCGAAGCCGTGCCAACAATACGCTTTTGCAGTGCCACGGAGAGGACCAGGCTTTCAAAGGCATCCAACAACGATGAGTGGCACGTGGATTGAAGGCGAGAGGGCGCAGGCGACACG
>Ga0209503_10000195_pt1 | contig 42211 bp, 38 predicted proteins | sample SouAtlMetagenome_2_FD_187448 | JGI IMG/M metagenome (GOLD analysis project Ga0209503, IMG submission 187448) | Marine eukaryotic phytoplankton communities from Atlantic Ocean - South Atlantic ANT15 Metagenome (SPAdes) (version 2) | ecosystem: Environmental > Aquatic > Marine > Oceanic | place...
TAAAGTGATGATTCTTATTGTCTTTCTATTCTCTTCCTATAGGGAGTCTATTCTTTGAAATAACAGTAAAGATGAGTAAGAATGGTCTAACAATCGAGTGAAATAAAAAAAGTTAGTGGCGTGAATCAGAACTTCTTTTCCCTTTTCTTTGTGAAATTGATTAACACACTTCTTAGAATTGTTTCAGGTAAGACAAGTTTGACAACTTTTAGTTCCCCCTTCTTAATTGTGACAACATTTTATCTGTATACAATATCCAACCGTATTTCGTACTCTTTTTGAGATACCAAATTTTTAGAACTGTAATAGAAGAAAGAAGCTCTTCTCTTTTTTCATTTTAAGGAAATTTATATCTCAAAGATTGTATAGATCCAATTCCAAAGAAAGAAACAAATTTGAAATGAGTGCTACGAAATTCTTGCGACATTTTATTTGTATCAATAATTCAACTGTATTCTGTATTCTTTTCGAGATACCAAATTTTTAGAACTATAATAGAAGAAAGCAATAGACGGGTTCAAAATAGTTGAACGATTAAACTTCAGTTCTCATCGTCTAATGGTTAGGACACTACTCTTTCACAGTAGGAATACGGGTTCAAATCCCGTTGAGAATAAAAAGATTATTTTACCGTCCACACGGCGAATATAACTCAGTTGGTTAGAGTGTTAGGTTGTGGTTCTAGAAGTCACAGGTTCGAATCCTGTTATTCGCCTTTATTTTTGATAAATAAAAATTTAAAAAAGTTACCAGAAAGCATTAAATGGATACTTAAGCATTAAAACTTTAGTGGACGTCTTATGACGAAATATTGCAAGGAATAGTAATTATATGTTGAGATCTGCAATTATCCACAAATTTAGAAAACTAATCTTTGTTTATATAAGAATTGTTTAAAAAGTTAAACAAACAGCTTGGTGAACTGAATCATCTAAGTAACCAAGAATTAAAATCAACCGAGATACTGTAATTAGTGGCGAGCGAACGCAGTGACGGGCTTTGAAAATTTAAAATCATTATTTAACACACTAGTGGCCAAAGAAGGTAACCTAAATTATGAGGAGAGCCCTGTAAAATAAAATTTAAAATTTTCATTTTAGTAAGATGGAACAAGTCATGCTCTGTCTGAATATTGGGGGCCCACCCTCAAAGCCTGTAAGTTTTAATGACTGATAGTGAAAAGTACCGTGAGGGAAAAGTGAAAAAGACTTTGCGAAAGTGAAAAGATTTTGAAATTTAGTGCTGACAATCTGTCATAGTTTTTTAAAATGATGACGTACCTTTTGTATAATGGACCAACAAGTTTATTTTAGTGGCGAGCTTAAGTAATTTGTACGTAGGCGTAAAGAAATTGAGTTTTAAAATGCTTTTAAGTCTCTAAAATAAGACCCGAAACTAAGTGATCTAACCGTGGGCAGGTTGAAGTTTAGGCGGAAACGCCTTTCGGAAGACCGAACCCGTGTATGTGGAAAAATACTGGGATGACCTGCGGTTAGGGGTGAAAGGCCAATCAAACTTAGAGATAGCTGGTTTTCTGCGAAATCTATTTAAGTAGAGCGTTTAAAGAACTTTTTTAGGGGTAGAGCTCTCGATAAGCAATGGGGGTTTAACGCCTTACTGAGTTTACTGAAACTTCGAATACTAAATTAAAAGACTTTAAGCAGACAGACTATGAGTGCTAAGATTCATAGTCAAAAGGGAAACAGCCCAGATTATTAACTAAGGCTCTTAAAAATAATTAAGTGATAAAATTGTTAAAAAATGTTGACAACCGAAAGGTAGGCTTAGAAGCAGCCATCCTTTAAAGAAAGCGTAACAGCTCATTGGTTTAGTTTTTTTGCATTGAAAATGTATGGAACTAAAATTATTTGCCGAAGTTATAAATTTATGTAAAGTAAATGGTAGCAGAACGTTCTGTAAGTCTGAGAAGTTTTATAGTAATATAAGATGGAGATATCAGAAATGAAAATGTTGGTATGAGTAACGATAAACAATGTGTAAAACATTGTCGCCTTAAGTCCCAGGTTTCCAAAACAAGGCTAATCCGTTTTGGTGTTAATCGGTCTCTAAGAACGAGAACGAAAGTTTTGATTCGATGAGAAATATATGAATTCTTAATAAGTGACAAAATATAAATATTATTTTTATTCTATGGTTTGAATAAAAGTTTTATAGTATTTTCTGGAAATAGCTTTTAAGATTTAAAAACCGTACCTTAAACCGACGCAGGTGGACAAGTTTAGTAAACTAAGGCGCTTGAGAGAATTACGTTGAAGGAACTCGGCAAAATGACTCCGTAACTTCGGAATAAGGAGTGACTTTATGAGGGCAACCTTTTAAAGTTGTCACAAAATCGGGGACAGCGACTGTTTAATAAAAAGTGCGACCAGAAAAGCTTATCAAAGCAATATACTTGAAATAGTATCGCCAATCCAATCTGGAAAGAACCTAATCACACATGCGTCATTGGCAACGATGGGGTGTGAAGCTGTGGTGACAATGTAAATGAGAGCTAGAGACAGCTGGCTCAAATTGCTAGGTTAGATTATATGGCTAATGAAAATGAACTATATGTTATTAGGCCTCGTGAAAACAACATCTCGAATCTGTCTTGATACGAGATTCTGTAGAAGGTACATTATCCTTTTTATATGATGTACGATTGGACACATTTCTACCGGGGTAGAGTATAGAGCCTAAGTAATCGTAAAATTGTGTTTTGATAGGAACTGGGTAAGCCTCTATTTTTCCTAACTCTTAGAGAAGGAGGTATTTCTGCAAAGAAATATATCGAAATGGAGGTAGAAGAGCTTGCAAAAAGCGAATGTCGAACCTGTAATGGGTTTGAATAGAATCTTATGATTTGACTCGAAAGGGTGCTGACTTGCAAATGGCTAATCCTATTTAATTACTGGAATATTGTTATATGAAGACAAGAAATTATCAGAGATCACTCGTTAATAATTGGAACGATATAGATTGGAATAAAGCTGAGGAAAACTTAGCTGATCTACAGTACGAAATATTAAAAGCTCATAGAAGACCTAAGAGCGATATGGAGAAAGAATGGTATTTTTGAATAAATAATTATTCCGAATCTGTATTGGATGGCTCAAGCCGTATGCGGTGAAAGTCGCACGTACGGTTTAAAGCGGGGGAAAGCCTGAGAAGGCCTACCTATCGCAATCACAGGTTTCTGCTAATTTGTAAAAAGATGTATTGAAACTGACGCCTGCCCAGTGCTGCAAGATTAAAGGAAAAGGTCTTTTGGCTTTGACCCTAACTCCCAGTAAACGGCGGCTGTAACTCTGACGGTCCTAAGGTAGCGAAATTCCTTGGCATTTAATTGGTGTCCTGCATGAATGGCGTAACGACTGTCCCACTGTCTCCAACGTAAACTCAGTGAAATTGAATTTTCCGTGAAGATGCGGAATTCCTGCGGCTAGACGGAAAGACCCCGTGCACCTTTACTGCAGTTATACATTGTAATGAAATTTTTTTTGTGTAGAATAAGTGGGAAATTGTTAACATCTGTTTACACAAGTAAATGAGATAAATATCGTTGAAATACCACTCTAAAAATTTTTCATTACTTATTTTTAAATTTAAAGACAGTGTATAATGGGTAGTTTGACTGGGGCGGTCGCCTCCTAAAGAGTAACGGAGGCGTGCAAAGGTAAATTTGAGTTGAATTATAACAACTTTAAAGCATAATAGTATATATTTGCCTGACTGTAAGATTGACAAATCAAGCAGGGACGAAAGTCGGTTATAGTGATCCGGTGATTCTGAGTGGAAAAGGTCACCGCTCAACGAATAAAAGGTACGCCGGGGATAACAGGCTAATCACCCTTTAGAGACCCTATCGACGGGGTGGTTTGGCACCTCGATGTTGGATTATCGCATCCTGGAACTGTAGGCGGTTCCAAGGGTTTGGCTGTTCGCGTGCGATGTGTTTCTGTTAGAATTTACATTCGTGTTTAGATGACAGAGATCATTATCTATTAATGGTTAACTAATAAGTACATATAGGTTTAAGTCCTATCCCAATGGAAATTTGGTGAAAACGACACCCACATTTTGGAGATTGGCTATCAAAAGGATGAAGCTGGGTGTAAAGGAGAGACGGCTTGTTAGATAAAGACAACCTACGAACTTCGAGTAATAAATCTATGGTAACGTACAGAAATCTACTAAAAGTATCGTCAACCAAAAAGCAGGGTTGTAATTTTATCTGCAGTTTAACTGGACCCCTGCGTCTTAAATACAAGACTGAGACACATATGATGGATCATGTAGGACGAACGTGCATGTTATTTCCCCATCGTCTCCGGTGCAGTGTAGATACCTAAGGATTTAAGAATGACTTATTGGAACGCAGTAACTGTATTTTAGCTCTTTCGAGAGGGTGCCAACCTTATGCTATCATACAGAGGGATTGAATAAAAAGCTAATGCTGGATTGTAATGATACAGATATGCTGACGTATTCACGGTTATAAATTTTAACAAAAATAAATTATGAAAACTAATATTAATTCAACATCTGCATGGAATCATGTAAATTGGAAAGATATTCACAAAAGCGTTTTTATTTTGCAACGAAAAATTTTTCATTTTAGCAAGTTGAACGATATAGAAAAAGTTCATCAATATCAAGCTCTTCTAGTTAACAGCTTTAAAAGTAAATTATTAGCTGTGAGGCAAATCACTCAAGATAACAAAGAAAAAAAAATCGCTGGAGTTGACGGTGTTAAATTTATTCCATTTAATCAACGTTGGGAACTAGCCCAAAGTTTGAAACTCGATGGAACAGCAATGCCGATCCGGCGAATTTCTATTCCAAAAAAGAACGGTGAGAATCGTTTTTTAGGTATACCAACTTTAACTGATAAGATAAAACAAAAACTTGTTTTATTTGCTCTTGAGCCGCAGTGGGAAGCGAAATTTGATACTAACTCATATGGTTTCCGTCCGGGTCGTCGCCCCCATGATGCAGTTGAAGCTATTTATAAATCAATAAACCGGAAACCTAAATATGTCCTTGATGCTGATATTGAAAAGTGTTTTGATAAAATTGGTCATAAGCCTTTACTTAAGAAGTTAAATGCTCATCCAAAGTTAACAAAACAAATAAATAATTGGCTAAAGACTGGAATTATTGACTTAGATCCGTTTAACAGTTCTGAAAACTTAATTAAAGAAACGTTAAAAGGTGTGCCACAAGGCGGTGTGATTTCACCATTATTGGCTAACATCGCCGTCGATGGCGTGGAAAAAAGATTGAAGGATTTAGTGACGCAGAAATACGGAGTAAGAGTTTGCAAAAGTCTCACAGTCGTTAGATACGCTGACAACATTGCATTAGTTCATCCTGAACTACAAGTTATTAAATTTTGCAAAACTGAGCTTAGTATTTTTTTAAACGAGTTAAATCTCAGGTTAAATCCGGTTAAAACTAATATTTTGCATACTTTAAAGCGTGATAATGTTACTCAGACTAGAGGATTTGAATTTTTGGGGTTTCATATTCGGCAGCTTCCAATTAGTAAGTATAAACGTAATAACCAAAATAGACTTTATAAAACTTTAATCGTGCCAAGTAAGAGGTCAGTATCTAAGCATACTGAAAATTTAAAAGCAATCTTGAACAGGACTGTTAAAAATGAAGCAATAATTAGTCAATTAAATCCTATGATAATTGGCTGGTCAAATTACTTTAGGTCGGGAGTCAGTTCCGAAATCTTTAGCTATTTAGATCACAAGCTCTTTAAAATGCTCTTCTCAAGATTGAAAAAAATTCACCGAACACGAAGTGCTGGTTGGATTTATAAGCGACATTTTGAAAGAATTAATAAGTATAAGTGGACATTTTATTATCGACCCAATGACAATCATAAAGCTATGATTCTAGCTAGACACGCGAAAGTTAAAATTTTACGTCATGTTAAAGTAAAAGGAAATTATTCTATTTACGATAACAATTTAGCTTATTGGTCACAGAGACTGAAAAAAATTCCCACAATTTCAAGTTCAACGTTAAAACTTTTGAAAAAGCAAAAAGGTAAGTGTACCCTATGTTCTCAAGAGTTTTCACACGAAGATATTATGGAAATTGATCATGTTGTACCATTGTCTGAAGGAGGTAAAAAAATAGTTAGTAATACTCAGTTAGTCCATAGATATTGCCACCATAAAAAACGAGTTTAGAGAAAGTTTAAACTTGTTGATTTTTGTTTAAATTTATAATACGAGGAGCCGTATGAAGGGAAACTTTCACGTACGGTTTTGAATCGGGAGTAAATATGAGAGTATTTATTTACCGTAACCAATGAAGGCGGTACATGATCTGAGTTTAGAACGTTGTGAAACAGTTTGGTCCCTATCTACCGTAGGTGTAGAAAATTGAGAGGGGTAAACCCTAGTACGAGAGGACCGGGAAAAGTAAATCTCTGGTGAATCGATTGTTATACCAATAGCATAGTCGAGTAGCTACATTTATAATAAATAATCACTGAAAGCATCTAAGTGAGAAATTAGCCTCAATACAAATTTTCTTAAAAATGTAATAGATTATTACATAGATAGGCTCAGTGTGTAAGAGTTGTAAGACTTTTAGCTAATGAGTACTAAAATAATTCTTTAACGAACTTTTTTATATCATCGTTGGGTTGAAAAACTTAGTCCTAACTATAGATTTTAATTCGAATTAATTATGTAATTTACATATAAATGTATATAATTATTATAATATGAGTTTGATCCTGGCTCAGGATGAACGCTAGTAGTATGCTTAACACATGCAAGTCGAACGGAAATTTTGTTTTCGTGGCGAACGGGTGAGTAGATGCAGAATTTTCCCTTCTAGTTCAGTGCAAAAATTCTTTATTGAATTCAAATCCTGGATATTCAAAAGGTCTATTTTATGTAGTCCGCTAGAAGATATATCTGTTAAAGATTAGGTTGTTGGTAATTTAACAGCTTACCAAGCCTATGATCTTTAGTTGGTCTTAGAGGATGATCAACCACACTGGAACTGAAACAAGGTCCAGGCTGACATGTCGGCCAGCAGTGAGGAATATTGGACAATGAACGAAAGTTTGATCCAGCAATACTAACTGGGTGATGACGGCTTATTTAAGTTGTAAGATCCTTTAATTAGAGAAGATAATGACATTATTTAATTGAATTAGTCCTGGCTAATACTCGTGCCAGCAGCCGCGGTAATACGGGAAGGGCAAGCGTTATCCGGCATGACTGGGCGTAAAGAGTCCGTAGACTGTAAAGTAAGTTTTTCGTCAAATTTTAAAACTCAATTTTAAAATAGCGATTAATACTACTTTACTTTGAGTTTAATACAGAAGAGTAGAATTTTATACGAAGGGATGAAATCTGTAGATATATAAAGGAATGTCAGTAGCGAAGGCGACTCTTTAGTATAAACTGACGTTGAGGGACGAAAGTGTGGGTAGCAAACAGGATTAGAGACCCTGGTAGTCCACACCGTAAATTCTGAGTGCTGTAATTTAATTGTAATATTTTGAATATTATTTAGATTTTCAAGCTAACGCAATAAGCACTCCGCCTGAAGAGTACGATCGCAAGGTTGGAACTCAAAGGAATTGACGGGGGTCTAACACTAGTGGTGGAGCATGTGGTTTAATGCGATAATCCGCGCAAAACCTTACCAATTCTTGACATAATTAAATTTATAGTCTTTGATTCAGTGTAGGAATCAAAGGCAGTGTTTTTTTACAGGTGTTGCACGACTGTCGTCAGCTCGTGTCGTGAGATGTTTGGTTAAGTCCTGAAACGGGCGCAACTCTTACTTTTAAATAAAGTATCACGTTCTGAAAAACTCTTCTGTGAAGTTTTTTTTCAATGCTTTAAAAGTACCGTCAATGATAAATTGAAGGAAGGTAAGAATGAAGTCAAGTCAATGTGACCCTAATGAATTGGGCTACACATGTGCTACAATGAAAATTACAAAAAGTGACAAAAAAGGAATTTTAAGTTAATCAACAAAAATTTTCCCAGTTCGAATTGTAGACTGCAACTCGTCTACATGAAGTTGGAATCACTAGTAATCGCGAATCAGCACGTCGCGGTGAACATGTAACTTGGCCTTGTACACACCGCCCGTCACTTGCAAAGAATCAGTTTCGCTTGAAGGTTTTAATAAAACCCATTGAGAGATCGATAATTTGGATGAAGTCGTAACAAGGTAGCTGTACGGGAACGTGTAGCTGGAACAAAATGAAATAGTTTAGGAGGCTAATTTTTCAAATGATCCTTGAAAATCAGAAGGTTCGAATCCTTCTTTCATTTTAACCTGGAAAGTTTTTCCAAGAGTTTAAACTAAAAGTCTTTTTAAATACTGAAAATATCGGGAATCTTTTAAAGGTTTGTTAGTTATGTCAGGGAAGTGCATTGGTTAGCATATTAGGCTCATGCCCTAAAGTTTGTAGGTTCGAATCCTGCCTCTGACAAATGATGGTATTAACTTATTTTATGTGTGCAGTGTTATTAAGCAGTGCTGTGATGGTCATTGTCTCAAGAAGTCCACTTAACTCTGTTTTATATTTAGTTGCGAGTTTTTTATCTGCCTCAATGTTATTATTTTTATTTGAAAATGAATTCTTAGCACTGTTTTTTTCAATAATTTATCTAGGTGCGATTGCAATTTTATTTCTGTTCATTGTAATGATGTTGGATATTAAATACAGAGAATTACAGACAAGTAAACTATATTTTCCGGCAGGAATTTTGATAGGTTCCACAATGTTAATTGAAATTCACGGTGCCTTTTCGAAGATTTTCTCAAAGTACACCGATGTTAGTAACCAAGAACATAACTCTTATTTAAATTGGTATGATATGCTTGATACTTTACCTGATTTGTATGTTTTTGGTCAGATATTTTATACACACTTTGTATTACAGATTTTGATTGCGGGGTTGATATTGTATCTTGCAGTTATCGGAGTAGCTTTTCTAACAGTAAAATCAGCATTTAGCAAAACTGTTAACGAGCAGTCAATATTTAGACAATTGTCTAGAAAAGATGTCCTTTAATTCTAAAGTACTGGCAGGATAGTTCAGTTGGTTAGAACATTGGAATCATAATCCAAGTGTCGGGGGTTCAACTCCCTCTCCCGTCAATTAATATTTTAAAGTGATTAACTCAATTGGTAGAGTGTCTCGCTTACAACGAGAAAGTTAGTGGTTCGAATCCGCTATCATTTATATATTCGAAAAGATTATCTAAAGATGGGAGCATTAACACTTAAAGCGTTTTCAGATGAGCTAAGAGAATGGGAATTTATTGAAGGAGAAGGTATAGATCCAACTGATGGCTTTGGTGTCAATTTAAGATTATCGATTAGAGAAAATCAAATCTTTTTGGCAGAGCCTAGTGACCCAACTATTCCATGGATAACTGACAAAGGTAGATTATTTTTCGACGGAATGTTTGAAAAAAAGTCAGAAAAACAAACAAATTGGGAGATGTTTTTTAACGATATCTTGGAGTTAATTTATTTTATGGACCACTTAAATTTTCACAAGAAAAATGCCTCTTCTTTTATTTTTGCGTTTGAAAATATAAGTTTAGAAACGCTAAATATGTTGTATCTTGTAAAACAAAACTGTTCGTTGATTAAATTGAGAAAAGTTGAAAGTCATAAGTCTTTAAACGATTTAGAATCAAGTTACCAATTATCACCCGCAATTCAAAAACCAAAGCTTTATATGTCAAGTTTGTGCATTTTATTAAACACAAATCCGAGATATGAAGGCTACGTTTTAAATTTAAGTCTGCGTCAAAGGTTTTTAAAAGGTGACTTTAAGTTACTAAACATCGGTTCTATGTTAGATCTAACTGTACCAACCTACAACCTTGGTTCGAACTTTAGCGTATTAAAATCATTAGGTGAAGGTAATCATTTATCATGTCAAGATATTAAAAATGCAGATCACCCGATGTTAATTACCAATACCGAAACATTAAAACGAAGTGATGCAAAAATATTCATGGAAGTTCTAAAGTATACCAGTGCAATAGACGTTGCGTGGAACGTTTTAAATCATAATTTAAGTAGTACCGGTATTCAATCGCTAAATAAGTTTTTGCCTCTTACAACTGAAGATTTAATGAATTTCTTTGGACTATATTATATCAATGTTTCATTAGACTCAACTTCTAACATTAAGAAGTTAGTTGATTTACATTTGCTAAATATATCGTCACGTCCAAACTCGTTCAACAACTCAGTTTTCATTGATCAGAATACTAAACCGGTCAATCAATCTTTTTATGAGAAAACAAAAAACAAGATGTTCAAGAATTACTTCTATTTGCCAAACAGTTTGTTCTTAGAAGATAACGAAACCTACATCAACACTCAAGGTTTGATTAAACGAACAACTAAATTGATACACTTCAAAAAAGATGCTAAAACAAATTGGCAAATAACTCGAAAGTTCTACGCTAATACCAAATCATTAATATTCTTTAATAATAAAAAGGATAATGATTTAGTAAGCTTCAATTCAATTAATTCGTTTAATTTCAAAAACTACATTAATTTCCAGTTTTTTGCAGTTCAGACACTATCTAGTTTAAGTTTTTATTTAACTAAACAAAACTCACCATTGTCGGTTTCTCCAAGTACACACATCAAACCAGTCAGAATTAAATTATTGAATACAAAAGTTAAGAGTTGGTTAGATGACTTTTTCAATAATAATGGTAAAGATTCATTTAGTTATAATTCTTCAGTTCTTGTTAATTGTTCAAAAATTACACGAGCAAGCGGTGCGAATTTTTTTTAAAATTCGTAATATGGATATTAATCTTTTTTCTAAAAATTTTATAAATTCTAATAATTATTTAGAACAATTCAGTCTTTTAAAGGAGTCTTCAATGAAAGAGGAATATTTAGGACTTCTAGTTTATTTGTGTGTTGGAATTGTCCTTGCGCTTTTGATTGTTGCTCTGTCTTATTTCCTAGTAACTCAAAGCCCAGAAACTGAGAAGCTTTCAACTTACGAATGCGGGTTCGAGCCCTATGGTGACACTCGAAATCAGTTTAACATTAGATTCTATATTATAGCAATTTTATTCGTTTTATTTGACATTGAAATTATTTTTATGTTGCCATGGTGCCTCTCTATTTCTCAGCTAAATTTGTTAGGATTCTGGTCTATGGTTGAGTTCTTGACTGAATTAGGCATTGGTTTCATTTACGCATGGTGTGTGGGTGCGATTGAATGGAGTTAATTTAGAAAATATATATGAATACAATGAGTACTTTAAAGAATAGTTTTAATCTTAAATATTTAAATACAACTCATCAGTTTCATTTAGTAGATCCAAGCCCTTGGCCTCTTATGGCTTCATTAGGTGGCTTCTTTTTAACAAGTGGTCTTGTCTCTTACATGCATAAATTCATAGGTGGTTATAGCTTGCTTATTAACGGGTTTTTACTTGTAATTTACGTTATGTACGTGTGGTGGCGAGATATTGTACGAGAAGCAACTTACGAAGAGCATCACACTTTTGTAGTGCAAAGAGGATTAAGATTAGGTATGATTTTATTTATCGTATCTGAGTTAATGTTTTTTTTCGCTTTTTTCTGGGCGTTTTTCCATTCAAGTTTAGCTCCTGTCTTTAACATTGGAGGAGTGTGGCCCCCTAAGTCAATTATAGCTATGAATACTTACACAATCCCATTAACTAATACTATTATTTTATTAAGTTCTGGGGCAACTGTCACTTGGGCTCATCATGCCATTATTCTAAATGCTAAACGTCATACTATCATAGCACTTATTTATACTGTTGCATTAGCTGCTTTATTTACATATTTTCAAGGCTTAGAATACGTAACAGCTCCATTTAATATCAGTGATGGTGTTTATGGATCTTGTTTTTATATGGCTACCGGTTTTCATGGTTTTCATGTTTTCGCTGGTACTGTTGCGTTAATTGTTTCATTCATTAGAATTGTGTTAAATCATTCTACAGACACTCAGCATTTTGGTTTCGAGTCAGCGATTTGGTACTGGCACTTCGTAGATGTTGTATGGCTTTTCTTGTTTATTAATATTTATTGGTGGGGAAATCTTGAGCCGTATAATTTGTCCACAAACGTATTAATGTAGAGATATAAAGCAAAAATGGTTACTAACCTTTTAAAAAAAAATGACTTAGGTATGAACGAAGTTGTTAAACAAACTGCATTGGCAACACGAACACGTGCAAGGAACGTGTCTTTAAACAAATTCAGATGGAATAAAAGTTATCTACTAGGTTTCGTAGATAGTCATTTGATTCACTATCCAACTCCGATAGGTCTAACTTATGCATGGAGCTTCGGTTCTTTAGCTGGAATTTGTCTTGTTATTCAAATTCTTTCAGGAGTTCTTTTAACAACCCACTATACTGCAAACATTGATTTAGCATTTGCAAGTGTTGAATACATTATGCGTGATGTTCCTAACGGGTGGTTCATTCGATATGTCCATGCAAATGGTGCGTCTATGTTTTTCATTGTTGTGTATTCGCATATTTTTCGTGGTTTGTATTACGGATCGTATATGAAGCCTCGGCAATTACTTTGGTGCTCTGGGGTAGTATTAATGTTATTGATTATGGGGACTGCTTTTACTGGTTATGTTCTTCCTTGGGGCCAAATGAGCTTTTGGGGAGCAACTGTGATTACTAACATGGTAACTGCAATCCCTTTTGGAGGTCAAACTATAGTAGAATGGTTATGGGGTGGTTTTACTGTGAATGCGCCAACTCTAAGAAGATTTTATACCGTTCATTTTCTATTGCCCTTCATTATTGCGGGTGTAACATTAATCCATTTAGCTTTATTACATAAAGATGGGTCTAATAGCCCAATCGGTTCAGATACAGGTGTAGATGACGTACCATTTTATCCGTATTATTTTGCAAAAGATTTATTTGCATTTACTTGCTTTATTCTTTTCTTTGGTGTTTTCGTATTTTTTTTCCCAAATTTACTGAATCACCCGGATAATTGTATCCCAGCAGATCCTATGGAAACTCCTAAACATCTAGTACCGGAGTGGTATTTTTTACCTTTCTACGCAATTTTGAGATCAATCCCTCACAAAGCAGCAGGTATAGTTGCGATGGGTGGTGCAATTTTGATTCTGCTAGTAATCCCTTATACTTATACTGGTTATATCAGAAACACCACTTACAGGCCTTTGTTTAAGGTGTTCTATTGGTTGTTAGTTGCAGACTTTCTAACATTAATGTGGGTCGGTCAAGCGCCTATTACAGATCCATTTATTTTATTAGGTCAATTAGCATCTGTGTATTATTTTTCATTTTTCATCTTCATAATTCCTATTATAGGTATTATTGAAACAAAATTAGTAAACTACAAAGTAGATTAATTTTTTTTGTTAATGTTAAGCAAGAAGAGCGAAACTTTCTCTATCTTCTCTTGGATTTACAGGTTCAAATCCTGTTCTTAACTAATTATGACTGAGCTAGAATTATTTCAAATATATAATTTAAAAGACATGTCTTTGTCAACTGAGCTTTTCTTAAGTTGTTCTATACTTCAATTCACTTTTTATGCTATTAGTACAGCTTATCAACGTAAAACGGGATTCGTTATTTTAAACCAACAAGTTTATTATATTGGTTCTTTATTAATTATTTTATCTTGTTTTCTCCTTTTGAACGAAGACCTATTGATTATGAATTCTTTTAGTAGTAACAATTTCATTATCAACGATTATTTTGGTTTTATTACTAAATTAACTATCTGTTTAACCTCACTTATGTTTTTAACAATTATTAACGTTTCATTCCTAGATGAACCCATTCAAAATAATTTTGAATACGCAGTATTGATTATTATTTCAATTCTAGGTCTACTTTTACTCTGTTCTTCTAATGATTTAATTACGGCTTATCTTGCTATTGAATTACAAAGTGTCGCTTTTTATATTATGTCGACTTTCAAAAGAAATTCAAGTTATTCAATAGAAAGTGGTTTAAAATACTTTATTATAGGTGCGTTATCATCAGCACTATTTTTATTTGGTTCATCCATTATCTACGGATGTATGGGAAGTTTGAGCTTTGATGACCTTCAAATGTTTTTCTCACTACTATTTTCAGCGAACGTTGAGTCTTCAACTTGGTATGCTATGTTAGTCCCAGATTTTTTATTCTTGGATAAATCTTCCTCTATTGTTGCACTTTTCATTCCATTGTTGGATAATATTATTGGTATTGACTTAGATTTAGATTTTTTAACTACTTCTTTAAAGATTTACTCTCACTATGAAACAACTGGAGATAGTTTAATCGATTGGTGCTGTGTCCAAAATATTTATAACGGTCAATTAGTAACTGGTGATTCAATTCAAGCAGGTTTATCATTCTCAATTTTTAACACATTTATAGACAGTTCTAACTTTCAATTACTTGAAGGTCACTTAAATATTTACGATAGAGCACTGCTACTTGCCCAGTATGACTTTTTTTCTTCTTATGTTACTCAGTCGTTTTTGTCTTACCCAGTTTGGTCTGGATTATCAAACGCTGACGGATTGTTAAGTGTAAATGAAAATGTGTCATTTCTAAATCATATCTTTACTTATTATGTCAATTCAGGTGATTCTTTTGCTTCTCAAGGTGAAAGTCTTCTGAACGTAGACTTTGTTTCGATTGGTTTCATTTTAATTTGCTTAAGTATTTTCATAAAATTATCAATTGCACCTTTTCACCTTTGGTCTTTAGATGTATATGAAGGATCTCCTAACACTACAACCATTTTTTTTGCAGTGGTTCCTAAAATAGGTCTATTTGTATTGCTAATGAGACTTTGTTATGTAAGTTTTTATAACATATTTGATAGCTATCAAACATTTTTCTTTTCATTATCTTTACTTAGTGTCTTTGTTGGTGCTGTAGGTGGTTTAGAACAAAGAAAATTAAAGACTTTACTTGCTTATAGTTCTGTTGGTCACACAGGTTACTTGATGTTGTCATTCAGTACAGGTAATCTTGAAGGTATGCAAATGATGTTTTACTATTTAGTGATTTATATGATTTCAGGTCTATGTTTCTGGTCTGTTTATTTATTTTTAAAGCAGAAAAGAAACTTTTACTTCAACAAATCAAACAAAGAACTTGGAGATTTAGTACTGCTTAAAGAATCAAATCCGATGCTAGCTCTGATTCTGGCTACAACCTTATTTTCTATTGCTGGAATTCCACCAGTTGTTGGGTTTTTAGCTAAAGTTGGGGTTTTCTTAACTGTGGTTAAGTCTTCTGCGTATTTAGTGGCTTTGTTGAGTATTCTCTTCAGTGTTATTTCAACATTTTACTATATTCGATTGATTAAAATCTTATACTTCGAAAATAGTTTAGTTGGAAAATTGTATATACCAATTACCACTAAAAAATCTCTATTAATATCCGTTTTATCATTGTCATTAGTTGTTTTATGTATCGACCCAACTATTCTATACCTAGTGTTCTACAAAGCAACTTTATTAGCAAGCTAAATTACTTTTTATTTCATCAAAGAAGAGTGGCTGAGAGGTTTAAAGCGAAGATCTGCTAAATCTTTATATAGAAATAAACTATATCGTGGGTTCGAATCCCACTTCTTCTGATCATCCTAAAAACGAATTAATGATGTTTTTACACATAAAAATAACTGCAAAAGATAGAAAAGTATTAAAAGATTTTGGCCAATTCATTTCAAAATTACAGTTGACTTCTAACTCTTTACGATCACTATCTAAACGCAATTTACGTAAGTTTATTACAGTATTAAAATCGCCTCATGTAAATAAAACGGCACAAGAACAATTTGAATTTAGAATTTATACCACAGAATTTGTCATTAGTTCTTTTAAGCCTATGACTCTTCTTTTAATTTTAAAGAAAATAAACAATTTAAGCTTTTCAGGACTAAATTTGAAGATAAAAGGCTTATTCAAAGAAAATACGAGAAAAAAATTAACAGCATTGAACCCGGATCGTGTTCACCTCAATACTACAGAAAAGTTTAATCCGTTATCACACGTAAACTCATCTAGTATTCAGAATTCTTTGCCATTGAAAAGATATATTCAATTATTTGATTGTTATGGGGAAATTGCTTTAAAAACTGATTTCGATCGGAGTGAAATTTTTAAATGCTAAGTTTTGCACCTTTAGCTCAGTTGGATAGAGCAACAGCCTTCTAAGCTGACGGTCAGGGGTTCAAATCCCTTAAGGTGTGAGTTTTTTTGCATCTAAGCACAGGGAAAGGTTAAAAGCCTTATCTTCCCTTCAAAATGTATATTCCATTAGTTTTTTTATCTTTCACAGGTTTTTGTATAGCTGGTTTATTCGGTAGACATATAGGACCTAAAGGTTCAGCAATTGTTACTACAGGATGTCTTGCCACTTCATGTCTTCTATCATTGTTTGCATTTTATGAAGTAGGTTTAATGGGTAGTGTTGTTTATATTCGTTTAGCTCCTTGGGTCAATTCAGAAGTATTATTAATCAATTGGGGTTTTATGTTTGATAGTTTAACAGTTGTAATGTGCGTTGTTGTTACTTTTATTTCATCTCTTGTACATCTTTACTCAATTGAATACATGTCACACGATCCTCACTTACCTCGATTTATGTCTTATCTATCATTATTTACTTTTTTCATGTTAATTCTAGTTACGGCTGATAATTATATTCAAATGTTTTTAGGATGGGAAGGGATTGGTTTGTGTTCTTATTTATTAATTAATTTCTGGTTCACAAGAGTACAAGCGAACAAAGCTGCAATTAAAGCGATGGTTATAAACCGTATTGGAGATTTTTGTTTAATCATCGGTATTTTAGTAATGTTTGTAAATTTCAAATCAGTTGATTACGCAACGGTGGGAGCTCTCGCACCGTTTTTCAAAGCTGAAACTGCAAATTTCTTGAATATTGATTTCAATGTTATCTCTCTTATTTGTGTTTTCTTGTTTTTAGGTGCGGTTGGTAAATCTGCTCAATTGGGTTTACACACGTGGTTACCCGATGCGATGGAAGGACCTACGCCAGTATCAGCATTGATTCACGCGGCAACTCTAGTGACTGCAGGAGTGTTTTTAATTGCAAGAAGTTCATTTCTTTTTGAATTAGCGCCAAATGTTTTAGAATTTGTAGCCGTGATGGGTGCAATGACTGCATTCTTTGCATCAAGTGTAGGATTACTACAAAATGACTTGAAGAAAGTAATTGCTTATTCTACGTGTAGTCAATTAGGTTATATGGTTTTCTCTTGTGGATGCTCAGATTATACTGCGGGTGTTTTTCATTTAGCAAATCACGCTTTTTTTAAAGCGCTTTTATTTTTAGGTGCTGGTTCAGTTATTCACGCAGTGAATGACGAGCAAGATATGCGAAAGATGGGCGGTTTGAAGAACTTAGTTCCATTTACCTATTCTGCAATGACTATTGGATCATTAGCGTTAACAGGTTTTCCCTTCTTAGCTGGATTTTATTCTAAAGATTTAGTTTTAGAGCTAGCGTATGGTAAATTTACTTCGGCTAGTCATTTCAGTTATTGGTTAGGAACCTTTGGTGCTTTTTTAACTGCCTTCTATTCGACAAGATTAGCATGTTTAACTTTTTTAGTTAAACCTAACGGTTATCGATCAGTGATAGGTTTTGCTCAGGAGACTTTTAGTTATATATTTGTAGCTTTATGTTTTTTAACCGTACCAAGTATTTTTGTAGGATTCATTGCTAAAGATATGGTGGTAGGGGTTGGAAGTGATTTTTTCGGTGCCGCTATTTACAATAATCCTAAGACTCTTCACGTTTTTGACGCAGAATTTGTAGAGTTTTTCTACAAAATCTTACCTGTTACGTTAAGTATATCTGGTGCGATTCTATCTTTCATTCTCTATAATTTTCAAAGTTCTATTCTTTTCTACGTTAAAACTTCGTTTATTGGACGAAAAGTCTACAGTTTTTTAAATAAAAAATGGTTCTTTGATAAAATGTATAATGAACTGTTTGGCCAATTTTTCTTCAAATTTGGTTATTCAATGAGTTACAAGTCAATCGATAGAGCTGCCTTTGAAATTATGGGACCAACTGGTCTTTCATCAGTAGCAATCAAAACGGCTCATCAACTACATAAAGCCCAAACTGGTTCATTATATCATTACACATTAATTATACTAACGGCCTTTACTTCAATGTTATGTGTTCGGCATTTATGGTCAGCTTTTGGTTATAGCTTCGATTATAGAGGTTTAGTATTAATCGTTATCACACTATTTTTCTTTTCAAGTTCAAATCGATAACGAAATTAAATAAATGAGTATAGAAAAAATTTTCTTTTTTTGCGATGCTCCAGAGTTCGCTCAGCTAAGACTACAAGATCCGTCTACAACTACTATGGAAGGATTATTAGAATTTAACAAACATTTACTATTCGTTATTACAATTATAGTAATGTTAGTAGGGTGGTTATTGTTCGCAACGATTTCTAATTTCGATGAATTCAATTCACAAGAAAGCCAAAGTTTTTTTCATTCTAATACTTTAGAAATTGTTTGGACTTCTCTACCTGCCTTAACATTGTTAAGTTTAGCTTCACCGTCATTCACATTACTCTATTCTATGGATGAGATTTCAACACCAGAAATTTCAGTTAAAGTAATAGGTCACCAATGGTTTTGGAGTTATGAAATTTCAGATTTTGATACAATGGCAACTTGTATGGATTCTGATAAAACTTTAAAATACACTTGTTATTTACTAACCGAAGAAAGTATTTCCGAGAAAAACTATTTAGGATTTTTCAGGTTGCTTGAGACTAACAAACGTGTTTTACTTCCATCAAACACTCATTTGAGGTTATTAGTAACTTCAGTAGATGTGTTACATAGTTGGACCATTCCATCTTTTGGGGTTAAAGTAGATGCATGTCCTGGAAGATTGAATCAGGTGAACATGTTTCTGAAGCGAATTGGTATGTTCTTCGGTCAGTGTAGTGAAATTTGTGGTGTCAATCACGGATTCATGCCTATCGCACTTTTAGTTGTACCATCGATTCAGTATCATTATTTTGTTGTATCTAAATTATTTTAATATCATTTAGGTATCATCAAGCCTATAACTCAGTTGGTTAGAGTGTACGCCTGATAAGCGTAAAGTCAGTAGTTCAAATCTACTTAGGCTTAAATACATTTTTGTTATGGTTTTAAAAAAAGAATTAGTAAAGGAAATAAAAAATTTCACTGTAAACTTTGGGCCTCAACACCCTGCAGCACATGGAGTTCTGAGACTTGTTTTAGAATTAACAGGTGAAGTAGTAGAACGAGCAGAACCTCACATAGGTCTTCTTCATCGAGGTACCGAAAAACTTATTGAGTATAAAAACTACTTACAAGCTTTACCTTATTTTGATAGGCTAGATTATGTTTCTATGATGGCGCAAGAGCATACTTATTGTTTAGCTATTGAAAAGTTGTTAAATTGTAGGATACCAAGGCGAGCTCAGTATATTCGAGTTCTATTTGCAGAAATTACAAGAATTTTGAATCACCTCTTAGCTGTTGGTTGTCATGCAATGGATGTAGGTGCTATGACACCAATGTTATGGGGTTTTGAAGAACGAGAAAAATTGATGGAATTTTACGAAAGAGTGTCTGGTGCTAGAATGCACGCAGCATATTATAGACCTGGAGGTGTTCATACTGACTTACCAAAAGGATTATTAACAGATATTTATTTATTTAAAGAGCAGTTTAAACTTCGATTACTTGAAATTGAAGAAATGTTAACTGAGAACCGAATTTGGAAACAACGTCTCGTAGATATTGGTGTTGTTTCGTTAGATCAAGCTCAAAGCTGGGGATTTAGTGGGGTTATGTTAAGAGGATCTGGTCTTGAATGGGATTTACGTAAGAGTCAACCTTATGAAATTTATGATGAGTTAGAGTTTGATATTTTGGCGGGCGCTCATGGAGATTGTTATGATAGATATTTAATCCGAGTTTTTGAAATGAAACAATCGCTTAGAATTATTGAGCAATGTTTAGATAACATGCCCTTTGGTCCAATCAAAACTTCAGATAACAAGATAACACCGCCGTCACGATTTGACATTAAGCAGTCTATGGAATCTTTGATTCACCACTTCAAATTTTATACTAGTGGTATAAATATCCCTGCTAATGAAACATACACCGGGACAGAAGCTCCAAAAGGAGAATTTGGTGTTTATTTAGTTTCAAACAATTCTAATAGACCATATAGATGTAAGATCAAAGCTCCCGGCTTTGCTCATTTACAAGGGCTAGATATGATGTCAAGAGGTCATATGATTGCTGATGTGGTTACTATAATTGGAACTCAAGATATTGTGTTTGGAGAAGTTGATCGATAAAGAAGACGGTCAATCTTAAAAAATGCCTTTGGAGTATAGCCAAGTGGCAAGGCAATCGTTTTTGGTACGATCATTCAAAGGTTCGAATCCTTTTACTCCAATTTTTGACAGTAAAGTAAAAATATGAAATTTTTTAAAAATATCAACATAGCATCTAATGGGAGTCTATACTTTCGTTATAATGCTGAGCTAATGTGTCCAGATAACTTTATCAATTTTCAAAAACAAGATGAAAAAAATTTTAATTTTAATCAGAAAAAAGCTAAGAGCAACATCGATTCAAAACAGTCTTCGTATTACAAAAAAAGATATTTAAAAAGATAGCTAAAATTGAACCTTTTAGTTAATCTTCATTTGTATGAATTTAGCTTCACTATTTTATTATCAAGATATTTTGCTTTATATATCTTTCGTTCCGTTAATAGGAATCTTTTTATTGATTTTTATAAATCCTGAGCAACAAAAATTAATGAAAATTATAGCTGTCAATTTTTCATCAATCCCTTTCATTCTTTTTTTATTTGTTTGGGGAGGGTTTAAGAAATCTGTAGGAACTTTTCAATTTGTCAGTAAATTGTTGTGGATTCCTGTCTTGAATTTAAATGTAACATTAGGAGTTGATGGGATTTCTTTATTCTTCTTGCTGTTAACAACTTTCTTAATACCTTTGTGTATTCTAATCAGTTGGAATAGTATTGGCTCAAATCTAAAAGCTTATTTAATTTCTTTCTTGGTTATTGAATATTTCTTAATTGGCGTTTTCTGTGTTTTGGACGTGTTAATGTTCTATATCTTATTCGAAAGTATTCTTATTCCAATGTTTCTCGTCATAGGTGTTTGGGGTTCGCGAGAACGTAAGATGTTAGCATCTTATTATTTTTTCCTGTATACTTTGCTTGGTTCTGTAGTCATGTTATTGTCAATTCTTTATATATACAGTCAGGTTGGTACCACTGATTATGAAATTCTATTAACGTTTATGTTCTCAGATTTCGAACAGAAAATCCTTTGGTTTACATTTTTTCTTGCTTTTGCTGCGAAAGTTCCAATGATGCCTGTGCATTTGTGGCTAGCTGAAGCTCATGTTGAAGCTCCAACTGCTGGTTCGGTTATACTTGCTGGGGTACTACTGAAACTAGGAACCTACGGATTCATTCGATTTTCGCTGCCTTTATTTCCTCAAGCTTCGTTCTATTTTGCTCCGCTTGTTTACACGATGTCTTTGATCGGTATTGTATACGCTTCCTTAACTGCCATAAGACAAACAGACTTTAAACGGATCATTGCTTACACGTCCGTAGCGCATATGAACGTTGTGATGTTAGGTATCTTTAGCTTTAATAACGTTGGTATTGAAGGCGCTTTACTACAAAGTTTGAGTCATGGATTTGTTGCAAGTGCGTTATTCGTTATCATTGGAGTTGTCTACGAAAGATACCGGACGAGGCTAGTTAAGTATTACGGTGGTCTTGTACATACGATGCCTTTATACATTTCTGTATTTTTATTTTTCACAATGGCGAACATCGGATTTCCGGGAACTAGTGGTTTCATAGGTGAATTTTTGATTTTTGCAGGCTCCTTCAAAGTGAATTCTAGTGTAACCGTTTTTGGTGCAACTGGTATGATCTTGGGTGGTTGCTATGCGTTGTGGTTGTTCAATAGAATTGCTTATGGTAACATTAAAAGTCAGTATATCAAACAGACTTTAGATATAAACAAACGAGAATTCTTTATTTTTGTGCCATTGATTTTCTACACACTGATTTTTGGCTTAACACCGGATCCATATTTAAGTTCAATTCATATGAGTGTTAACAATTTAATGGAGAATATGTATTTTTAAAGATTAAATGCTATATTTATTAGAAACTAATTTACCTGAGAATAAGTCAGTACTCTCCGCCTTAACTCACATTTATGGAATAGGAGGCAATACTGCTTGTCATATTTGCAAAAAATTAGGATTTTCCGCAAATTTAAAAATCAAAGATTTAACGCAAGAACAAATTTTAGAAGTACTGCATGTTATTGATTCCTTGGATCTTGTTTTGAACAATGAATTAAAAAAATTCAGATCTCTCAGCCTAAAAAATTTAATTCAGATTAAATCATACAGAGGCTTGAGACGCGTTAAGGGCCTCCCAACCAGGGGCCAACGAACGCACACAAACGCAAAATCTGCAAGGAAAGGCAGACGGTTGTAAGAAATACAACATAAAAATGAATAATTTATTTATTGCTGAAAATCTTAAAGTTATTACAAAAGTCTTACCCATTTTAAAGGTTCAGATTCACCAGAAAGAAATTAGCCTTATTGTTAAGAATTCTCACTTGATCCCGGTTTTAACTTTTTTGAAGAATCATATAAAGTATCAATTTAAAATTCTAACTTGTATCTCAGGAGTGGATTATCCTGCGAATAAGCACCGTTTTAAAGTCGTTTATGATTTATTGAGTGTCAGATATAACGTTAGAATTCGAGTAAAAGTGCTAACGGATGAGTTAACTCCTGTAGAATCATGTGAGAAAATTTTCGCTGCGGCTGGTTGGTACGAATCTGAAATTTGGGATATGTTTGGGATTTTTTTTAGTAACCACACTAATTTAACTCGATTGTTAACTGATTACGGGTTTGAAGGCTACCCACTGAGGAAAGACTTCCCTCTGAGCGGATTTGTTGAAGCTAGTTACGATTATACAAGAAAGAGAGTTGTTCATGAGCGGGTTGAATTAAGCCAGGAATATAGGTCATTTAAATTTACCTCGCCGTGGGAAACTTTAGAATTAAATTAAACGATGAAAAAACTATTTGCAAAGGATCACAAAAATAGACAAATTGTCAAAAAATTAGAGTTGAAAAATTTTATATTAAAACAAATATCTACAAATTCAAATTTTTCGAGAACGACACAATGGAATGCATTATCGAAGCTTTCTTCGCTAACAAGAAAAAGATCAAAAACTATTCTTTCAAACAGGTGTGTAAAAACCGTTAACAAGAAAACGTTCCACAAATTTACTAATTTTTCTCGAACAGTCTTTTTAAAATTAGTAAAATCCGGTCATATTAGCGGTATGAGAAAGTCAAGTTGGTAAGTGTTCTACTTCGTAATCCATAAACATTACATATTTGTTTATGATATTCTTTAAAAACGTTTTTAAACATTATTTTGTGTATCATGGGTACTCCCAAAGAATATACATTATCACATAAGTGTAAAACAAAAGCATACTTATTAGAACTTCGTGATTAATAGGTGTCAAGCATAAAAAATTGTTGTAAACGAATGCGATGTACCAAAAAATCGTACTCGGAATTAGTAAAAAACAAACATTTGTCCGAAAAGATATTTTTATAGAATAAACTTGATCATAGAAGTAAATAAAATGTAACATCAGAACACTAAATAAAATATAGTGAATTTGATCTAACTCTTTGACCAGGCTCATGGAAAAAACAAAAAAAGTCCAGACTAAGAAGAGAATCATACTATTTTACTTCGTCTAATATCTAATTGAAGTTTACTATAAAATTTTAGTAAACAGCTTTGGTCGTTAAACTTCCGACAGGACACAAATCAATAACATTTCCTGACAGCTCCGATAATAGAACTTTATTCACGTAAGTTCCGATTTCACTTTGAGTTCCTCTACCGAAAACCCCAAGTTCTTCGACTCCTGCAATTTCGGCACTGAACCGCACACATCGGGTACAGTGAATGCATCTTGTCATTACTGTTCTAACGATTGGGCCTAAATTTTTATCAGAGACAACTCTTTTAAATTTATAAAACCGTCTCTTTGTAAAACCGAAGAATAACGACTGATCCTGTAGATCACACTCTCCACCTTGATCGCAGATTGGGCAATCTAATGGATGATTCAATAGTAAGAATTCCATTACGTTTTCTCTTGCTTTTTTTACTAAACCACTGTTGTGGTAAATTTCGTGATTAAATAGACTTGTTCCTGCACTTACAGCACAAGATACTACGGGCTTGTTTAAATTACCCATTTCTACAATGCAAATTCTACAATTTCCTGCAATAGATAAATTATTGTGATAACAATAATGAGGAACTGAAATACCTAAATTAATTAGGTATGCAAGTAGAGATACTTTATTTAAATTTGTTGAATTTGTTCTTGACATGTTCAGATAAATTTAATTGTAAATCATAAAGTGATTTGAAAGGAAATGTAGCTTAACTGGTTAAAGCGCCGACCTGTCACGTCGGAGACTGTGGGTTCAAGTCCCATCTTTTTCGTTTTATATTTTTAAGTTTTGATTCTGAATTTTGATTGGATCTAAAGCAATATCATCTCGTTGTTCGTAAAATACAGCTAAGATGGATAAACCAATTGAAGATTCGGTCGCTGATAACACTAAAATAAACAACACGAAAATATGACCAACTATATCATCCAGATATAAAGAAAAAGTTATGAAACTTAAATTTACAGACAGTAACAGAATTTCAAGTGACATAATTGTTTTCAAAATATTTCCTCGGTTTAAAATTAAACCGAGTAATCCTATGTGGAAAAGCACTATGGCAGTACTTAATAAATAAAAATTTAACTCAATTCCAGCCATGTTTGAGTATACTGGGGCTTGAACCCAGGACCTGTGGATTAAAAGTCCAATGCTCTACCTACTGAGCTATATACTCTGGTTTGATCGATTTCTTTACATTGCGAAAAGCACTAAGAAAGCAATCATAAGTGCGAATAATGCAATAGCCTCGGTTAATGCAAAACCTAAAATGGCCATTCTAAACATTTCGTCTTTCAGAGAAGGATTTCTAGAAATACCGATTACTAGAGCACCGAATACGGTACCGATACCTATTCCAGCTCCTGCTAGTCCCATTGTTGCTAATCCAGCACCAATACATTTAGCTGCTTGTAATAACATAAGTCACTATCATATGACTTACGTTACTTCGAATGATTCAAAGCAGCTTTTCACTTTCTAATTAAAGAATCCCATCAACGATTATTAGAAATTTTTAGTCAAATATTTTTGTTTTAATAGGTAGTTTTTTGCTACCGGCTTTTAGAGCTTCTATTCCGATGTGAGTTGGGACACCACAGACTTCAAATAAGGTAGTTCCGCCTCGGACTCGCGCAACCCAATGTGAAACTGCCCCTTTTCCCTTTCCCATTCGAGACTCAGTCGGTTTAGCGGTTATAGGCAAATCTGGAAAAATACAAATCCAGATCTTACCTTTTCTTTTAATTTTCCTTGCAATAGTTCTCCGTGCAGCTTCAATTTGTCGTGCAGATATTAGGCCAGCTACTTCAGCTTTAAGACCTAATTCACCGAATTTTATTGAATTTGCCTTAAATTCTAATTTCTTTAGTCTTCCTTTTCTTGTTTTTTTATATTTTGTTTTTCGTGGTTGTAAAAACATTTTTAAGTGCTAAAGATGTTATCGTTTGGCGACAATCCAAGCTTTTATTCCATAACTACCACTCGAATTATGAACGGTTGTTTGCGAATAATCTAATTCTTCGTTTATGCTTTGAACAGGGACGTCTCCAACGCTAATAATTTTATGTTTTGCTCTAGGTACTCCGTTTAGTCGACCCTTTATTATAATTTTAATTCCTTTCACTTTTGAAAAATTTGAATCAATTAAAACCGATAAAGTTTGTTTTAAAAATGAGAAGAAGAACTTCTGTCTTTTAATTTTTTTTAACTGAAGCGCTATGAACCGGACTAACAAATTTGCTGAATTCTCGTTATACACAACGTGAAATAATAATTCAATTCCTTCTTTTAGGAAAGGAGTATTACGAAACTTTTGAAGCAATGAAAACTTTTTTACTTGTGAAAACTTTAAGAAATTTAAATCTTTATTAATGCAGCAAAAATTTACAACAATATTCAGCTTATTCTTTGTAAACAAATTCAACACTTTGAAAAATTGATCAAAAACGCTTTTTATCTTTATTCTGTTTCTAACTCTAACAAATTGATCATTAGGTATCAAAAGGGGTTCAGCTTGAACAAGCTTCCTTAAATCCCTATGCTGATTAATAGTTAAATATTTTCTGACTTTATAAAAGTCCATGGAATCAATAGCTTCATTTTGTAATTTTCCTTCTGCATTTGAAGTAGAGCTTGTAGTTCGTGTATTGCTCTTTACGCGTCTTTTTCCTCCCGATTCATTTATCACTGTAAGTTCTTGAGCATTATCTCTTTTTAAATTAAAATCGGAAGTTATAAAATATGAAACGTAAAGGTTTAATGTTGAATTACTATAATGTTGCTTATAATCGTGTAATATAAGATCATGCTTTTCTAGAAACCTTTCAATATAATTTTTTATTTCTAAATCTTTAAATATATACAAAGGTAATTCTTGTGATTTTTTTTCGAAAAATTTAGTTTTCCATGTTTTATTGACACCTAATCTAAAGATATTCGGATTTACTTTTTGACCCATTTTTATTTCGTCTAAAATTTATTTCTTTTTATTTTTCTTCTTAAACTCAAACCTAGCTCGAGTTGGAACGAATTCTCCTATCTTATGGCCAATCATATCATCAGTCAACGTTAAGGAGACAAGCTTTTTTCCAGAATGCACACTACAAGTTAAACCTGTAACATACGATGTGATTTCATAATCTCGCGCTAATAATGGTAGCTTAGCAGTAACATCTACTTTTTTTATAAAGGGTCCTTTCCATTTCGATCTTTTCATTTATTTTCTTTTTATAACTAATTTATTGGTAGATTTACTTGTTTTTCCTCGTTGGTTCGGTTTACCCCATGGTGTTCGAGACGTACCCGATTTCTTACCTTCTCCACCACCGTGTGGGTGGTCAATGGGATTCATCGCTACACCTCTGACGGTAGGGCGTTTATTTAACCATCTAGATCTGCCTGCTTTACCTGATTGGGTTAAAAAATGTAACTCTTTTGAGACTTCACCTATAGAAGCGAAACATTTTGAAGAAACATACCTCTGTTCGCCGGAGCTCAACTCGATTACAACGTATTTTTCAGTTTTTTCTTTGATCATTGAAAACGTACCCGCTGAACGAGAAATTTGGGCTTCCTTGTTTGGCTCTGGCGACACATTGTGTATAGCAGTCCCAATAGGAATCTTAGAAATCGGCAACGAACTACCTAAACTGGGCTCTACTTCTAAACCCGATTTCACTATATCTCCAACTTTTAAGTTTTTAGGAGCTAAAATGTAAAAAAAATCATTATTAATAAAATCGAAAATTGCAGCGATGTAGGCGTTCCTATATGGATCGTGTTCTAAACTACATACAATACCTGTTGAATTTTCAATTCTGTTAAAGTTGATTTTTCTATACCGTTTTTTAACACCTCCTCCACGATGGAAGGCTGTAATTCGGCCAGAATTGTTCCTACCACTGGAATTTTTTAAGCCCTTAACTTTATTCTTTAACATTGGTTTTTTACTTAAATTTAAAGATTTCTGATTTAATTTAATCAATTGTCTCCTCCCCGGAGTTGTAGGTTTTACCTTTTGCAATGAAATCATTTTCTACTTGTAAAATAAATACGTTTTTATATAATATATATTATTTATGAACTTGTCCAGTACTTTGTTTAACAATTTAACAAATAGACTCCAATTAGACACTCACTTATTTGAAGAAGAAAAAACTTATGTGAAAAATTTGCAAGATCAAATAGACTCTTTAAAAAAACTAAAAGAGCAAAATTATAAAGAATTGAGTGTAGCTGAGTTTGCAAAATCCAAACAGGAAGCGAGCATAGAACAAGATCTTATTGTTATGTATATAATTAATGTTTCTTTTTCAAAAGCTAACACGACGATTCACGTTTCAGATATAAAAGGGAACGTAAAATTGTTTTACTCAGCCGGATCCGTAGGATTAACTGGCAAACAAAAAAGGAAACGAAGGATCGCAATCGTAAAATTAATTTCTTTAGTAATGAAAAAAGCGAGGTTTCTAAGCAATAAACCAGTTGCTGTACATTTAAATAATGTAAATTTTTATCAAAATTTGATTATTAACAAACTGAAACAAACATTTTTCATTAAGATAATAAAGAGTTTTAATCAAACACCTTATAACGGTTGTCGTAAGCCGAAAATGCGGCGGAAGAAGTACACTAAAAAGTTTAAATAATTTCATTAAGCTCATGGAGAAATGGCTGAGTGGTTTAAAGCGGTAGACTGTAAATCTATTGAGGTTTCTCATCGTAGGTTCGAATCCTACTTTCTCCTAATTTTGAATTAAAAGTCGGAATATGGCGCAGTTGGTAGCGCGCCTGTTTTGGGAACAGGAGGTCATGTGTTCAAATCACATTATTCCGAAGTTATTTTTTGTTGGGTTAATCGGTGACTAGTTTTTAAATGTTCATCCAACGATCGACACAAATTAAACATGTTTTTTTTATAAGACAAAGTTTTAACACCTTTAAGTTGCGATGGTGAATAGATTTTATTGTTCAATTTTAAAGATATCAGCGAAAAAGATGGCTTCATCTCTTTTCTCAATGATTCCAAGTCAAGTTCCGTTGCTTTAAATTTTGGATCTACGAAGATGACGAAATTTGTAACGACTGGACTATAGTTTCTGTAAATTGACTTTTCAAGTGTTTTCAATGTCGTTCCATTTAGAGTTTTGTGGTAATTTAATTTTAATTTTTTTAATTCTTGTTCTACAACGACCCATTGATTTAGGCTTAATTTGGCCGAGTGAAACAAAAGAAAGAAGCCGTTCTTTTTGAAATATTTTTTCAATTTTAGAATCTGATAATCTTTTAAGTTAAAATCCATGAATTTATATACTCAATGTTATATTTAAAAATAAGTTAGATAGGCCTAGTAGGATTCGAACCTACGACAAAACCGTTATGAGCAGCACGTTCTACCAACTGAACTATAGGCCTCAAATTAATTCATTAAGAACGTTTTTTATGAGAATTGGTATAGGACAAATTTTAGTAGTAGCTTTAATAGTTTTTCTTTTGTTTGGAGATATTCAAAAACTAAAGACTACATTAAAAAAAGTTATAAATAAGTTTAATAAATTTTTGAAATAAAAGAGAACAGGAAAAAAGGGATTTGAACCCCTGCCCTTCGGTTTTGGAAACCGCTGCTCTACCAACTGAGCTATTTTCCTATTAATTAAAAAATGATTTTTTACTACAAATATTACATTGAATTAAGGAACAGAGGGGTTTTAATTTTAACTTGTTGGATGTTTACCTTGCTGATTTGTTATTTATACAAAGAGACTGTGTTATTTATGCTTGTAAACTCAAATAATTCTACGAAACAACATTTCATCTTTACTGACGTTGGTGAAATCTTTTACGTATATTTACAGTTAATATTTTTCGTCTCAAATCAAATAGTTCTATCTATGTTAATCTATCATAGTATAATATTTTTATCATCGGGTTTGTATAGGTTCGAGTATAGAAAGTTGCAATTTGCTTTAAAGGTCTATATTTGTTCATGGATATGCTCTGTTGTTCTTCTAAACAAAATAATTGTGCCGATGAGTTGGGATTTTTTCCTTAGTTTCCAAGAAGCGAACGGGATGACATTCTTTTTTGAAGCAAAAATTATAGAGTATTTGAATTACTTTACTAATTTATACTACATTTGTTTTTTGAATTGTCAACTTTTAGCACTAATAACTTTATTGTTAAGCAATTATAGTCAAGATGCGAATAAAATTAGAAAATTTAGAAAACTTTTTTATATAGTATTTGTAACTTTTTCAACACTTACAACTCCACCAGACGTCATAAGTCAAGTCTTGATGAGCACGAGTCTAATCACTTCTTATGAAATCCTGCTTTTTTTGAGTATTTTAAAAGTTAGTAAGGTAACCAATTAAAACTTACAAGGATTCCAATAGTTAACATAAGATAACCTATCGCAAACGGCAAGAAACATTTCCAACCTAAGTACATTAATTGATCATATCGATATCGAGGTAATCCTGCTCTTGTTAAAATGAAGAAGATTGCTCCTATTGCTACTTTAAGTGAGAACCACACGCTTCCTGGGATAACTGACAGTGGGAAAATGTCTATGATCGGTAACCAACCTCCTAAAAACAAAATCGCTGATAAGGCACTCATTAATAACATATTTGAGTACTCACCTAAGAAAAACAATGCAAAAGTCATAGCAGAGTATTCTACATTATATCCAGAAACTAGTTCAGCTTCTGCTTCAGGTAAATCGAAAGGATGTCGATTTGTTTCTGCTAACATTGAAATATAGAACATTATAAATAATGGAAACAAAGGAACGCACAACCAAACTTCCTGTTGAGCCATAACAATGCGACTTAGATTTAATGAGCCTACACAAACTGCTATACTTAAAATAATAAAACCGATCGAAATTTCGTAGGAAATCATTTGAGCAGCTGATCGTAAAGCACCTAAGAACGCAAACTTTGAGTTACTGGCCCATCCCGCTAAAACGATACCATATATGTTGAAAGATGAAAGTGCGAATAAATATAAAATACCTAGATTAACATCGGCAAGAACGACCTTGTGACTGAAAGGGATCACACCCCATGACATAACACTTAATATAAATGAAATAACGGGGGCTAATAAGAAGACACCAATGTTCGAATTACTTGGAAGAGTAGTCTCTTTAACAAATAGTTTCAAACCATCTGCTAAAGCTTGCAGTAAACCAATGAAACCAATTACATTAGGACCTCGTCGTCTTTGAATTGCTCCCATTATTTTACGTTCTGCTACTGTAAAGAATGCAACAGCTAACAATAATGGGATAGTAATACTCAGAATTTTTAATAAGGAAATTATTATTGAATAAACCATCTGATAGGCTAAAACCGGATTTGAACCAGTATTTTAAGATTTGCAATCTCGCACATTACCCATTATGTTATTTAGCCATTAAAAATAGGACAGAGTGGGATTCGAACCCACGGTATCTATTAAATACAACAGTTTTCAAAACTATCGCCTTAAACCACTCGGCCATCTATCCAAAAAAACAACAAATCAATAAGCAACTGAAGGGATTTGAACCCTTAGCTTTAACCTTGGCAAGGTTACACTCTACCAATTGAGTTACAATTGCGGTGAAACAGTAAGAGGAACTTTGAACGAATTAAGTAAATACAATAGTTCTTTCTTTGATCTCGCGTCAGTCACGATAGTTACATTCAATGGGGGGAGATTGGAAAACAAATAAAACTGTTTTTCAAGCTCTTTAAAGCTAATAAGATCAACTAATGTGAAAGAGAGACTAGTTATATTTAACTTTTTTGCTATATAGATTCCTTTAAAGTCTCTTAAATTTGGAAATACATCTGTTAAGAGCTTAAATGTGAAATCGTACATTTTATTTTTTTTCAAAACGACCATACAACCAACTGGATTCCCTTTTCTAATTTTGAGCAATATGTTAGCCCGTTTTGACTTAGTAAGAAAGCCTTTTTGACCAGTAACTAATTCTAGTGAAAGTAATGAAACTGCAAGGTTTCTAATGTCAGAATTTTTGCACCCAAAATTTAAAACAATCTTTTTCAATTTAGGAATATCTTCGACGCGGTTGTAGGAGAATTTGTTTAATAAATCGTGCCTAATAACTTTTTTGTAATAATTTTCTAGAATACTCATACTTTTTATTGATTATAACTTTAAATTAAGCCAATCGATAAACTTACAAATTTCATAAATTTTGTTTTTTTCAATGCCTTGGGTATGGGTCCTAAGATTCGTGTACCAATCGGGTTTCCTTGCTTACTTATTAAAGCAATAGCATTCTCTTGTAAAGAGAAAGATGAGCCATCTTTTTTGAAGTGTTTTTTCTTAGTTCGAACAACTAGAGCTCTAAAAACTTCTCCCTTCGAAACTTTAGATGTTTTTTTAGATTTATTACGTAATTGTTGAACAGAAACTACGACAACATCGCCTAATTTAGCATAACGTTTTTTAAAACCTCCCAAGACTTTAATACATTTAACTGTTTTTGCTCCTGAATTGTCTGCTACTTTTAAAATAGTTTGTTGCTGTATCATTTTATTTTTAAGAGTTCGCGTTTATAGCTCAATTGGATAGAGCGTTGGATTTCGGTCCCAAAGGTTATAGGTTCAACTCCTATTAAACGTAAACCATTTTTAATTACCATCGAAACTTTGATAAATATCGCTTATTAACTAAAGCTTTTCTTTGAATTTCATTTTTTTGATCAATTGATTGACTTTTCGAAGTAGAACAAGACAAAATTTCAGCGCCCAACTTTGTATACAAAAAATTTGAATCCTTGCTTTTTCTCGAAATTCTTGTCAACAATTTTAACGCTGTAGTAACTCGTAATGAATCACTTGTAATAAATGAAAGAGTGGTTTTTGTAGCTTTTCGCTTCCCTTTTTTCACGGCTTGTTCATTTACTTTGAAAGCTGAAGATGAATTTACTATAGCCGAGTGGAGTAAAGTTTTAAAGTTCTTACCATTTGATTTTTGTAGCGACTTAAGAGATTTCAATAAAATTTTTTCTCCTGTTGTTTTTCTTCCACTTTTCATTAAAGTATTAACGATTTTGTTCTTCAAATACGATGTTTTATTCTTTTTCAATGATTTAATCATAAATAATTTTTAGCTTTTTTTGTCCCATATTTAGATCGTGATGTTTTTCTCGAAGATAAGCCCGCGAAGTCTAACTTCCCTCGAACTAGATGATATTTGATTCCAGGTAAGTCTTTAACTCTGCCCCCTCGAATAATCACAGTTGAGTACGCTTGTAAATTGTGACCTTCGCCTGGTATGTAAGCATACACCATTTTGTCGTTACTCAAGCGCAATTTTACAATTTTTCGAAGTGCAGAGTTTGGTTTCTTCGGGGTCCGTAGAACTAACTTTGTACAGATTCCCTTTCGTTGTGGGCATTTATCTAACGCGGGTACTTTATTTAGTTTTCTTTTCTTTTTTCGACTTTTTTGTTTCTTGCAAAGTTGATTTAATGTAACCATGTAAAATTACCAAAAAGGGGACTTGAACCCCTACTCTTAAAAAGAACTAGAACCTAAACCTAGCATGTCTACCAATTCCATCATTTTGGTGAAGATACTCGTTACCGGAATTGAACCGATACTCTAAAAATAGAATCAGATTTTAAGTCTGACGTGTCTACCAATTCCACCAAACGAGCAAATAAATTAATGGAGATAATCGGATTTGAACCGATAACTTCATGCTTGCAAAGCATACACTCTACCAATTGAGTTATATCCCCCTATCTCTTTTTTATTAAATTTCATTTCTTACTTCTTCCTTTTAACTATCACGTTGTAACTGAAAAGGTTCGGCAAAAAAACCGAATTTAAGTTTAAAGAGTTTTCTTTGAAAAGTTTTTTTGTTCTGAACTTTAAAACAGTAATAATTTCAGGTAATAACCTTAATGAAATAAATGCGTAATACAATACTGCACTTAATAATGAACTAAATAAAACAACAGATAAAGTAGTGAAATCGAACTGCGGTATTTATATTTTACTTATAACCTTAAACGTCATGAAAATATTAGTTAGTAATTTATAATGGCGTAAGAGTACTCTTCAGGCAGGATTTGAACCAACGTCCAGGTGGTTAACAGCCACTTGCTCTACCACTGAGCTACTGAAGAATTCATGAACTCTAATATGCAATTAGTTTTTAAAGTTCATTCGATTTTCAAAGCTTTTAGAATTACGACTTTTTGATGTTTGCTACTATAGAATTAATGTTCAGGTAATGATTAAATACTGGAACAAGGTTTGAATCGCTTGTGTACAGAAATAATATTTGCAATGTTCTATAGTTAATGGCAAGATGTTTTGGAGGTGAAGGCCAAAAATTAGACCTGTCTAGATTTTTCTTTACCAATTGACGGGATTTTGGATGCAACGCTATTTCAATCAAATCATTGGGCTTCAAAACATAAGATTTAACGGTTATAGGGAGACCATTGACTAAAACATGTCCATGCAAGATGAGTTGAGCGGCGCCTCTAAAACTAAGACAAAATTTAGACCTGACTAATACAGTGTCTAGCCTACTTTCAAAAAACCGTAAAGTCTGATGTCGAAAATCGGTTGTACTATTCATATATTGTTTAGTCTGAATAGACTTGAGGATGTGTTTTTTAAGATATTTTCTTTTCAGCCCTCCATAGAAAAGACTGAATAGTTTGCGATCGTGTAAATTATTTCTGAACTTCTTTTGGAAAGAGTTTCCTCTACTTGCAAATTTTGAAATTGAAGATTGAAACTGATCTTTCACTTGAAAACGTCGGTAAAATTTTAATTGGTTTTTTGAATATCTTTGAATGTTTTGCCATTTTTGCTTCTTGAATTTAAAAAGTTTCGGGCGGTCTTGAATGTTCTTCCGCAACCGTAAAAACTGTTTATAAAAAGGTTTATTTCGTTTAGTTTGTTTCATGTTTGGTTAATTCATATTAAACAGAAAAATCTATTGAAGTTTATTTGCGCAAATTGTTTATTTGAAGCTAATAGGCTTTTTATTTTGAACTTCCGAAACTTTGAAAAGAAAGTTTAACCCAACAGAGAGTAAGTTCTTATCGGTAATTAAGCTTAAATTGTTCTGGGTTAATTGTAAACCATGAGAGTAAGTTGACCAAATTTCTTTTGAAGAACCTTCTGCTTTGAAATTTATAATAGGAAGTTTTGCAACCACACATTCTTTATGAATTGCATCTGTTTTCTCGTGTGCGACAACTACCACTAAATCTGGCTTTCTCGCTAGTTTTGGTAATAGCGCCTTAAATTTGATTATTTTTTGATTGTTCATTTGTTTGACACTTATTGAATTCTTATTTGAACTATTTGAAATTAAGCCTTGAATATTCATATCTTGAGGAACAGCAACGTGCTTTGTAGCTTTGTTTATTTTCGCTTCCAATTTCGTTGGTACTCCTATGAAAAGAATTCTTTTATTGCGAATATGGTATTGAAAAATAATCTGTAACGCTTTTTTCAAATTGTATATGGTCTCGTTTAGAGTTAAATCTGTAATGAAACCAGTGCTGTTGTTTTTTCCCAGTGGTTGTTCATATGTTCTATGTTTCAATAAATGCAATTTTAAAATTTGTTTAAATTCTAATTTTCTTAATTTCATTATTTACTTACTTAAATTTTTTTACCTTTTTTCAATACAATCTTTTCTTGATTGTATAAAATTCCTTTCCCCTTATAAGGCTCAGGGAGCTTGCAATTTCGTATTTGAGCAGCCGTGTGTGTCAATAAATCAAATGAAGAATTTCCAAATAGAAATAATTTTGTAAATTTTTGGCAAAATGAGTTTAAACCATTTGGAATCTTAAAGTAAGCCAGATGACTGTAACCTAGCTTGAAATAGATTTGATTCGGTAACTTATCATGGGCAAACACCCGATAACCAACTCCAACGAGATTTAATTTATTATATAACGTGTATGAAACTTCAATAATAACCTGCTTTATTTTTGAGACTGTTGTACCTTGCAGCTTTTTAGAACTTTTTAAGCTAACAACAGAAACATTGGAAAGGGGTATTTGAGTTACAACGATTGATCGGGATTTTTGAATCAGGAAAATCTTGACATTTAATCTGATCGATTTAGTTTGAAGCGGGCCGATAAAAGTTATTATATTTTTTTTATCACAGTATATGATACTTATGTTTTTGGGTATCTTTACAATATATTTTTTTTTTAACTTTTTTAAATTAGACATTTTATTGAATCAATATTATGAATCTTAAGAGATAATTACTAATGGTTCACCACCTAATCGGTTCTTTTTACACTCATTGATAGACTTTAAACCGCTACTAGTTGAAAATATAATAAATGTCTTCGATGAGTCTAGTTTCCAGATTTGTTTGGCTGAGTAATAAATTCGTTGACCAGGTTTCGATAAAAATTTCATTGAATTTATTGCAGGAGTCCCGTTTTTGGTGTATTTTAAGAAAATTTCTAATTTATTATTATTTTCACTTGAAACTCGGTACCCTGCAATGAAGCCTTCATTCCACAACACTTTCAACGAAGATTCACAGATATTTTTTCTTGGGCCTGTAATAATATTTTTTTTAGCCATTTGGCCATTTTTTATGCTAGTAAACATATTCCATAAATAACTTTTCATGATATGTGTATGTGTATATTATACTTATTTTATAAATTAAAATTTAATGTTCGAAGGCAGACTCGAACTGCCGACACAAGGATTTTCAGTCCTTTGCTCTACCTACTGAGCTATTCGAACAACACATAACATAAATTAATGCTTAGTGTAACCCTTCACTATCATTTAAATAAATAGTAGTTAATGTTATGAAAACGAATGCTTGAATGAATGCGACAGCGAATTCTAAACCAGTTAGTATTACCAAAATTATTAACGGTATGATGAATGCAATTGCTTTTAAATTTTCAGCTAGTAACATACTCCACGAAAACCCTACAATTACTTTCAGTAAAGTATGACCGGCCATTAAATTAATAAACAATCGAACTCCTAGACTAACAGGCTTTGCTATATAAGAGATTAGTTCAATTGGAACTAAAAGTAAAGCTAAGAAAAACGAAGTGTTAGCTGGTAGGAATAATGAAAAATACTCCATTCCATGTTTTTGAAACCCGATAACATTTAAGGCAACAAAAATTGAAAATGATAAGAAAAATGTTAAAGTAAGATGGCTTGTAGTAGTGAAACTATATGGTACCATACCAATTAAATTATTCGATAGAATGAACAAAAATGTTGTTGCCATGAAAGGAAAATATTTTTCACTTCCTGTTTCCAAGATATCGGATAAAGTTTCAATAACAATGTTATACAATCGCTCAATTAATATTTGCCAACCGCTTGGAATTATAAAAAAAGAATTTGTAGTAGGTTCTTTGATTAAAAACACAGTGGTTTGTAGCAAAAACAGTGTTAAAAGGATCACTAATGTAAAGTTTGTAAAAGAGAAATCTAAACCTGCAATTTGTAAACTGATAAGAGGAGCTATTTTGAATTGATCTAATGGACTGTACACCATGCACTATTTAACCATTAGTGACTCGATGCTGCTTGTCGGCTACTATAGAAAGCTTCAGCCATAACAAAAAAGAAGAACACAAATGATGCACCTGAAATGTAAGAACCCCATGATGCAATTTTGTTAAATAAATAGAATGCGTCAGGATAATCTGGAATTCGTCGAGGCATACCAGCAACCCCTAACCAATGCATTGGAAAGAAGGTAACATTTACACCAGTAAAGAATGTCCAGAAATGAATCTGAGCTAAAATTTCAGAGTATTGTACTCCAGTGATTTTTTCAAACCAGTAATATAATCCACCAAAGATAGAAAATACTGCCCCCATAGATAATAGTGGCCTAACTTACCAATCTCGTTACTTATCAATAAGTCGACCCCAAACCGTACGTGCAAGTTTCCCTGCATACGGCTCTCACTCGTGTTAAAATTGGATAAACGAATTACTGAATTCGTTTTCCGTCGTATACACCTTGGTGTATTTTTATGTGGCATTTTTGGCATACAGGAATTTGTTTTCGATTCATTCTAGCCATCATAACAGATAGGTAGTCTTTACGCTTAGTTTTACTAAGTTTTCGGACATGATGAATTTCAATCTTTTTATTGCTGCCACATAATGCACAAGGACCTTTAAGATCTTTACGACCCCGTTGCACTCGCCTGTCATACTGATCAATATATGCTTCTAACGAAGAATAGTCAAGTACAGGGGCCATAGTAAACTTTTTCGGTCGACGGTAATTTACGGTCGGATAGCTAGTAATAACTTTACCTGACTCGTTTTTGATATTAAGGTTCTTGCCGTATTTGTTGAATACCCTCCGTAAAGTAGTAAGTTTCATCTTAGAGGCGATAGTAAGGGCACAAGAATATTTTAATATATAATGTATTCTCGCAGCGACTCTACCATAATTATTTGCTAACTTATAATACTGAAGAATACCTCTTTCTACCATTTTATAGTGTTCCACTATGTCATATAAAGGATGATTAATAAACCTCCCATTTCTAGTAGGCGCACCTTTTTTATTGGTATAACCTCGCTGTTTAAGCTTTTCTACAATTTGATCTACAGGACCGTCTAAGACAGTATTAGTAGTTCTACGAGTAAGCTTACCTTTTGAGTTATAAGATATTTTCATTTTTGAAAGTTTAGTTTTATACACACGATAACCTAAAAATTTTGCGGAATCTAACTGACTATGAGTTATTTTTGTCTTCTTAACATTTAGTATAAGTTTTAGTTGTTCGGACAAGAAGGTTCTACATTCCTCAACTATTTGCTCACAGTAAATCTTAGGACCATTTAAACCCATGATGAAATCGTCCGCATAACGAACATAGTGAAGTCTAATATAATTTCGATCGTGTGAATGTAAACTATGAATAGAGTGATCAGTAACTTTTCCAGAACGTATCATTTTTGTGTATGCTGGATTTGCTTTCTTTCTTCTTCCTTTAGTGTATTTTGGAATAAGATGGTTTTCAATCCATTTGTCGAAAGGAGTCATATAAATATTCGCTAGAATTGGAGATAAAACTCTTCCTTGACTCATCCCAAGACGCATTCGAGTTATTTTATTAGAAGACTCGCCATAACCAACTTTTAAATACTTATATATTAAGTCAATAAACGCTTGGTCGTCTATTTTGGTTTCTAATAAATTAACTAAAACTTGATGGTTAATACTTGGAAATTGTTGGTCAATGTCCCCTTCAATAAACCAATTATCATGTGCAGATTGCATTTTAATCTGGTTTAGAGCGGTGTGACAACCTCTACCAGTAACCCAACCATGAGAATTTTTACTAAAATCGCTTTCAAAAACTAGCATTAATAGAAAACGCATAGCTTCTTGAATAATTTTATCTTTTGGTGAAGGTATTGTTGAAGGTCGTTTTCTTCCGTCTGGCCTAGAAATATAAGTTCGCCTGGAAGGAGAAAACTGAAAAATTCCATTTCGCATAGTATTTGCAGTTTTCTGGAACCAAGATAAATCTACTCCATCCAAGGTTTCGTTGTTCAGAGCAGGAGTTAAACTACCACTGTTAGAACGAATACGAACCCAAGAAGCGATTAAGAAGCTGGGGTCCGACATAATAACACTCAAATTGTTACATTTTTTGTTACTAATAATATAAGATCTTAATAGATCCAACTGGTTTGACTCATATTCACCCGAAAGCGTATCCTTGTCAAACCTAACATGACTAGGTCCCTTCCTGCAAGATGTCACAGTACTATGGACCCTCCGTAACCCCCATTCTTTCGAATTTCGGGTCATCGCGAATTCCGTTCGTTTTCGTCGCAAAGTTAACTTAGGGCTCCCCTTTCTAGAACTACTACTTGTAGTCGGCTTGTTGAACTCACTCGGTGAAAGAAAGACTACGTAATTTCTTACACTCAAACGTTTAGTAGGGACTTCAGACCCTGCCAGAAAGTTGTAACTGGGATTCGTAAACCTACCCATATTAACCAATAGCTTGGCACTCGCTCTTTCAGAGTGCCTTTTGATACATGCTATGTTCCCTTGCGAGGTTAGCCCTCTCAGGTAAGTATCATGCTTTATCACAAATCGTTTAATCAATGCCATAATCAATTAACGAATAAGTAAGTGTTGTGAGTCCTGATCAAAGCCAGGACAGGCGAAAACGACATTAGACGCCGCACCGTAATGGAAATGCGCAACCACATAATAAGTATCGTGTAACGCTACATCTAAACCTGAATTTGCTAATACGACACCAGTAACACCTCCAACGGTGAATAGGAAGATGAAACCTAGAGCAAATAAAATTGGTGCCCTCATTTCAATAGTACTACCCCACAATGTTGCTAACCAACTGAAGATCTTAATTCCAGTCGGGATAGCAATGATCATAGTTGCAGCAGTGAAATAGGCTCTTGTATCAATATCTAGTCCTACAGTATACATATGGTGAGCCCAAACAATGAATCCTAGAACTCCAATTGAACACATTGCGTAAACCATACCTAAGTAACCAAAAATTGGTTTTCGTGAAGCACTCACCACAATATGACTAATAATTCCAAAACCTGGAAGAATTAGAATGTATACTTCTGGGTGACCGAAAAACCAAAATAAATGTTGATACAATACAGGATCACCTCCACCTGCAGGATCAAAAAATGTAGTATTAAAATTTCTATCAGTTAATAACATAGTGATGGCACCTGCCAATACCGGTAAAGACAACAGCAGTAAAATTGCAGTGATGAAAACAGCCCATACAAATAGAGGTAGTTTGTGGAATGGCAGACTTTCAGTTCTCATATTAACTATGGTACAAATAAAGTTAATTGCACCTAGAATAGAAGCTGCTCCAGACAAATGAAGACTGAAAATTGCTAAATCTACTGCACCACCTGAGTGAGCAATAATTCCTGAAAGAGGAGGATAAACGGTCCATCCGGTACCTACTCCAGCCTCACACAATACTGACTCAACTAACAATAACAAAGATGGTGGTAATAACCAGAAACTGATATTATTCATCCTTGGGAAAGCCATGTCAGGCGCACCAATCATTAATGGAACAAACCAGTTACCAAAGCCACCAATTAAAATTGGCATAACCATGAAGAAAATCATGATAAATGCGTGACCAGTAACGACCACATTATAAAAATGGTGGTTGTATTCTAAGAAACTTCCATTCGGCTGTGCTAGGGTAATCCTTATATATAATGATAAAGCAGTACCTGCTACACCAGCGATACCGCCAAAAATAATATAAAGAGTTCCAATGTCTTTATGGTTGGTTGAGAAAAACCATCGAAAAATAAAACTAGTTACTTTTTCTAGTGTTGTTTGATTTGTACTAATAGCACCCATATTATTTGGTAAAATTTATAGTATATTTGTTTATGCTCAAGTAATTTAGAGTAAAACCGAGCAATTTATTCTAGTGAATAGTTTTTACTTGTAAGATTAAGTTGTAGAAATTTACAAACGTGTTTTTTCTTTCTGTAAAACCAATTGATATGATTTTCAAAGCCAGTTTCTCAAACCCACATTAAAAACAAAACAATGAAAAAGTGTTTTCTTTTTATTTTCAATTTTATTCTTTTCTCTATTACAGTTCTAAAAATTTGGTATCTCAAAGGGAGTACGAAATACGGTTGGATATTGCATACAAGTAAAATGTTGTCACAATTTAAAAGGGAGAACTAAAAATTGTCAAACTCGTTTTATCTGAGATAATTCTAAGAAGTGTATCAATTCAGTTTCACAAAGAAAAGGGAAAAGAAATTCTGGTCCACGTCACTAACTTTTTTTATTTCACTCGATTGTTAGACCATTCTTACTCATCTTTACTATTATTTCAAAGAATAGACTCCCTATAGGAAGAGAATAGAAAGACAATAAGACTCATCACTTTATTATTACTTTACTTCACTATTCTTATTTCAACATAAATCAACGAATACCCATTCGTTGATTTACTCACTGTTTCTATTCCATTTTTCTTCATTCATCTCTTTTCCTGTTTCTATTCCATTTTTCTTCATTCATCTCTTTTCCTGTTTCTATTCCATTTTTCCTTATCATCACCCCCCCCTTTCCCCCCCCTCTTCTTCTATTATAGTTCTAAAAATTTGGTATCTCAAAAGGGGTACGGAATACAGTCAGATGTTGCATACAGATAAAATCCTGTCAAAAAAATGTTGCAAGGATTTCGGAAG
>Ga0209503_10000198_pt1 | contig 41702 bp, 39 predicted proteins | sample SouAtlMetagenome_2_FD_187448 | JGI IMG/M metagenome (GOLD analysis project Ga0209503, IMG submission 187448) | Marine eukaryotic phytoplankton communities from Atlantic Ocean - South Atlantic ANT15 Metagenome (SPAdes) (version 2) | ecosystem: Environmental > Aquatic > Marine > Oceanic | place...
ATTCAATTTTTTTTTAAAATTACTTTACTTTTTCGTAAATTTATGATGTTTTTTTGTTACATTTTTGACCTAAAAACACATCATAATGTTTTTTTGTTGTGTTTTCGTTACATTTTTGACCTAAAAACACATCATAATGTTTTTTTGTTGTGTTTTCGTTACATTTTTGACCTAAAAAAACATTATATTCTATAGTTAGCTTTTCATTGTAAAATTTTTGAAAAATTGTTTTAAGAAATTTTTTATAAAGATTCGAATTTCAAGAAAATCAAATTTTCAAAAAAAATTGCTTTATTTTTTCCAGAATTTTTTAAATCATTAAATAATCCTAATTTTTCCTAAAAATTCGCTAGAATATCATTTGATTGGTCCTTTACTGCAAAGGGTTTTTGAGGTCACTTTCACATAAACCCATGAAAAAATGAATTAAGATTGATTTTCTCTTTAATTTGCAATTAATTAATAAAATTTTTGAAAAATTGTTTTAAGAAATTTTTTATAAAGATTCAAATTTCAAGAAAATCAAATTTTCAAAAAAAATTGCTTTATTTTTTCCAGAATTTTTTAAATCATTAAATAATCCAAATTTTCCCTAAAAATTCGTTAGAATATCATTTGATTGGTCCTTTACTGCAAAGGGTTTTTGAGGTCACTTTCACATAAACCCATGAAAAAATGAATTAAGATTGATTTTCTCTTTAATTTGCAATTAATTAATAAAATTTTTGAAAAATTGTTTTAAGAAATTTTTTATAAAGATTCAAATTTCAAGAAAATCAAATTTTCAAAAAAAATTGCTTTATTTTTTCCAGAATTTTTTAAATCATTAAATAATCCAAATTTTCCCTAAAAATTCGTTAGAATATCATTTGATTGGTCCTTTACTGCAAAGGGTTTTTGAGGTCACTTTCACATAAACCCATGAAAAAATGAATTAAGATTGATTTTCTCTTTAATTTGCAATTAATTAATAAAATTTTTGAAAAATTGTTTTAAGAAATTTTTTATAAAGATTCAAATTTCAAGAAAATCAAATTTTCAAAAAAAATTGCTTTATTTTTTCCAGAATTTTTTAAATCATTAAATAATCCAAATTTTCCCTAAAAATTCGTTAGAATATCATTTGATTGGTCCTTTACTGCAAAGGGTTTTTGAGGTCACTTTCACATAAACCCATGAAAAAATGAATTAAGATTGATTTTCTCTTTAATTTGCAATTAATTAGTAAAATTTTTGAATTTAACTATTCTTATTCAATATTGAACTCTATTTTTTAATTGATTGTGAAGAAACTAAGTAGAGCAAGATTACGAATAATTTTGATTATATATAAAGCAAAACTTCCTTTTGGTGAGCTAGCATACCCTTAAAAAATCTTAATATATACTTTATTTTGTGTATCGAAATTCTGTTAGTTCATAAATAACTTTTGGTGTCATATTTATCAAAAAAGTTAACAAACTATAATCTGTAGTTTAAAAGGTAAAACGATATATGCAGGTTCGAGTCCTGTCAAGTTAATACGAAAATGAAGAATTATTTCAAATTTGTGCGGGATGAGGTTTTTAAACCCATTTATTATGTGTATAAGTACGTAATATCGCCAGCCGTAGACGAGATAACTACTGCAATACTAATAGCATTTTGGTCTCTTCTTTTTTCTTACTCTCTATTTGTATATTTTTGCGGGGGTTGAATAGTTATGATGTTGTGCTTTCATACCAAATTTTCAAATTGCATATGACACGTTCTTATAATTTTCAATACAGATAAACACACAAATTTCAAAAAAGACTAAATAGCATATTTGGAAGTGCGTTAAGTTATAACATTTAAAGGTACAGGTTCAAATCCTGTTTTAGTCGTGTTGATTATGTTAAGTAGATTTAGAAAGTTAGGAATTAAACAATTGTGGGACAGAAAATTTGTCCGCACTAAAAGCAGTGATAAAGATGTTATCATCAGTGATAAAGATGTTCTCTTCAGTTATAAAGATGTTATCATCTATAACAAAGGCGATCTTGAAGCGATGAAACTAAAAGAATTAGAAGCTATGGCTAAAGAACTCAAGATTAATCGAAAAGGCAAACGACGAAAACATCAAGTCGTTAATATAATGTTTTCTTATTTTTTACAATTGAAAAGTTCTAATCTCGACACCGAAATTTTACCACAGAATTTTGATATTGCGACGGATATTAATGATAATATCAATATTAATTTGTGGTTTAAAGGTACGGGTAATCAGTTTTCACGTTGTATAAATTCGAAAAGGTTTAATGATTTGGTTACATTCCATTGTGAAATTGAAAAAAAACAAAAAAACGATGTTATGGTAGAAATAGACGGTGAACTCTACGTTCACCCTATTATAGCGTTGTATGCTGCTTCATTTTTAAGTACTAGAGTGCAATATGACATTTTGCATTTTTATCTAAACACTAAATTTGATAAAATGAGAGAAATTTACAATTCCAAAATTGAAAGTCTAGAACAGCAAGTGGTCGTAGCTCAAGAACTTGGTCTTAAATTGGATAAAACTTCACGATGGAAGAATTTTGATGCTCCATATGCATTCTATTATTTTGTTATTGGTAATGTTGTGAAATGTGGAGCTGTTGGTTTAAAAGATCAAAAAAATCCTGAGAGTTTAAACGCACGTTTCGCTTCTCATCGATCGACACATGCAAGATTCATACTCATAAATGTTATTGAATTTAAAGATTCAAAGACAGTTAGTCATTTTGAAAATTGGACAAAATCCTTTCTAGAAAAATATTCTATTGGAACAAATACTTCATTAGAACAATATGAGTGCCCAGAAGGGAATAGTGCGGAAATTATCGATAAGATTATTTTGGAAGAATTTTATAGACTGAATGAGATGAATCCTAGTGCGGGTTCGGTATGGCCCAAAAAAGATATAAAACAATATAATGAAACAATGGTTACTAAAACCAAGGCTTAGGTAATTTTTATAGATGATAACATTCTAACTATAAAATATGATGTTTTTTGAGTCAAAAATGTAACAAAAAAACATCATAAATTTACGAAAAAATAAATTAAGTTTGATTTTTTCTTTAAAAATTGATGGGAGCTTTAGCTGCAAACGCAACTACACTAGATAAGATAACTAGTTTTATTTTTCGATGGCTATTTTCGACGAATCATAAAGATATAGGAACTTTATATATCATTTTTGGCGCAATTTCTGGAATTGCAGGAACAGCGTTATCACTTTATATTAGAATAACTTTAGCACAACCAAATGGTGGTTTTTTAGATTATAATCATCATTTTTACAATGTAGTGATTACCGGCCACGCTTTATTAATGATTTTTTTTATGGTAATGCCTATTTTGATTGGAGGATTTGGTAACTGGTTTGTTCCATTAATGATTGGTGCGCCAGATATGGCGTTTCCGCGTATGAATAACATTAGTTTTTGGTTGTTACCCCCATCACTTCTTTTACTGATTGAATCAGTTCTGTGTGAAGCTGGGGTAGGTACCGGTTGGACAGTTTATCCTCCTCTTTCTGGAGTTTTATCACATTCAGGAGGTTCTGTGGATTTGGCAATCTTTAGTCTTCACTTATCAGGGGCAGCTTCAATCTTAGGGGCGATTAATTTCATTTGTACAATTGTAAACATGAGAACTGAGAGTTTACCATTCCATAAACTTCCGTTGTTTGTTTGGGCTGTTTTCATTACTGCAATCTTACTACTTCTTTCATTACCAGTACTGGCAGGGGCGATTACGATGCTTTTGACAGATAGAAATTTCAATACTACTTTTTTTGATCCCGCAGGTGGTGGGGATCCTGTACTTTTCCAGCACCTGTTCTGGTTTTTTGGTCATCCTGAAGTTTATATATTGATTTTACCTGGTTTTGGAATTATTAGTCATATTGTAGTAAGTGCTGCTAGGAAGCCTATTTTCGGATATTTAGGAATGGTTTATGCGATGAGTTCAATAGGAGTATTAGGTTTTATTGTGTGGGCTCACCATATGTTTACAGTAGGGCTTGATATTGATACCAGAGCTTATTTTACTGCTGCGACAATGATTATTGCAGTTCCTACTGGAATTAAGATTTTCAGTTGGTTAGCAACTCTATGGGGTAGTAGTATCGAGTTAAGAGCACCAATTTTGTTCGCTCTTGGTTTTATTTTCTTATTCACTGTAGGAGGTGTTACAGGAGTGGCGTTAGCAAACTCAGGTTTAGACGTAGCATTGCACGATACTTACTACGTGGTCGGACATTTTCATTATGTGCTGTCTATGGGAGCTGTATTTTCTATTTTCGGTGGAGTATATTATTGGTTTGAAAAACTAACAGGAGTGACATACTCTGAAATTTTAGCTCAGATCCATTTTTGGACTTTCTTTGTTGGTGTGAATTTAACTTTTTTCCCAATGCACTGGTTAGGAGCAGCGGGTATGCCTCGACGAATTCCAGATTACCCTGATGCTTTTTATCTATTCAACAAGATTGCTTCTTGGGGTTCTTATATTTCAGGAGCTTCGTTTGTTTTCTTCTTTTTCTTAGTATTTGAAGCATTCTATTCAAGTAGGAGAAGTGAAACAGCAAACAATTAAGAAACTACAGGTTTAGTTTATTGTTGATTGAATGTAATCTTTGATAAATGACAAAAACGTTTTTTCAGACGATTTTTTTCTCTTGTATTTACCTATTACCACAATCAAAGGTTAAATTCCTTTTTTCGTTTTCAAATGTTATACAGCCCATTAGACCAATTTAAGATAGCTCCTCTTATTAGTTTTGTAGTTGCAGGTGTTGATTTATCATTTACTAATTTTTTATTAGCATCTCTACTAGCTCTTTTTACGTTGCAAAGTTACGTTTTTTTGATTAAAGATATTCAAACAAATTCGTTTTTTGTTATCCCTAGTGGTTGGCAAAATTTGATTGAGAAGTTGTACGCTCTTGTAACTCAACTTTTATCAGACATTATTTCAACAGGAAGTGAAAAATATTTACCATTTTTGAGTGTAGTATTCATGTTTATTTTAACAAACAACCTGATCGGTTTAGTTCCTTATAGTTTTACGACAACAAGTTATATTACTTTGACTTTTTTCATGTCATTTTCAATATTTATTGGTATGACTATAATAGGGTTTCAAAGGCATGGGTTAAATTTTTTTTCGTTATTTTTGCCTGCGAATACTGGTTTTTTTCTAGCTCTTATATTAGTTCCTATTGAATTAGTTTCTTATATAGCGAAACCTGTTAGTTTGGGTGTTCGATTGTTTATTAATTTGATGGCAGGTCACACATTATTAAAAGTAATTGTCGGATTTTCATGGAGTATGCTTTTAGTGGAAAATTTAACAGCTCTGATGTTTATAATTCCGTTGTTGATTTTAGTGATTTTGATGGGTCTAGAACTTGCGGTTGCGCTAATTCAAGCTTATGTATTTTTGACTTTAACTTGCATTTATCTAAATGATAGTGAGGCATTACACTAATTTTTGCCATTTGTCCAAATAGCTCAGTTGGTAGAGCAAAGGACTGAAAATCCTTGTGTCGGCAGTTCGAGTCTGCCTTTGGACATATCAATTCAATATGAAAAATTATTTGTGGAACATGTTTGCTAATGTCAAGAATGGCCAAATGGCAAAAAAAAGCGTTATTTTAGAATCAAAAACGGATATTTGTGAATCATTTTTAAAAATTTTGTGGGATGAAGGTTTCATTTCAGGTTATAGAATTTTTGCACAAAATACCAGTAAGATTGAGATTTTCTTAAAATATTCCAGAACGGGAAAACCTGCTATAAATTCACTGAAATGTTTATCGAGACCAGGTCAACGTCTTTATTATTCTGCTAAGCAAATTTGGAAATTAGATTCAAGTAAAACGTTTATAATTTTTTCAACAAATCAGGGTTTGAAAACAATTAATGAATGTAAAAAAAATAGACTTGGAGGGGAACCTCTTGCTGTAATTAACTAAACATGAAGACTGTAAAAAAAAAAACTTCTGTGAGAATTCCTAAGAACGTAACTGTTTTATACTGCGATAAAAAAAATTTAATTACTTTTATTGGTCCTTTATCTGTAAAATCACTTAATTTGAAAATTAAGCTTGTTATGATTCCTGTTTCAAATTTGATCGTTGTAACTTCACTACCTATTGACCAAAAATCTATAGTTGATCTTAAAAATAGCAAGAAAATACAAGGTACGACGATTGCTCAAATAAGGCAGGTTCTGACTGAAGTAACTTACTCATTGGTACAAAAATTAAACTTAGTTGGTGTAGGGTACCGTGCATTTTCTTATGAAAATTTCCCTAACCAAATTTATTTCAAATTAGGTTACAGCCACTTGGTTTACTTCAAAATTCCACCAGCGCTAAAAGTAAATTGTTTAAAATCCACTAATGTATTTATACAGGGGAATACGTCTTATAATCTCTTAACTCAGACAGCAGCACAAATAAGAAGCTGCAGATTACCAGAACCTTATAAAGGTAAAGGGATCTTGTATGATCAAGAAACAATAATTCTTAAAAAAGGGAAAAAGATTTAAATGAAAATAAGAAAAGCGAAAATTAAACAACTTTTAAAGTTAAATCTATTAAAGTCAAAAGTTTATGAACAACCTGTTAAAAAAATAAAACTTGTTAATTTGATTGATTCAAATTTGAACAAAATTACTGTCAATCTCAAGAAAGTTTTGCAAATCATTTATCAGTATCACCAAATAGACAAACGTATCTTGTTTGTAGGCCTTCCTCATAAATTAGAGTTAAAGATAAATCAGTTCACTAAACATGTTGCAGTTCCGAAAACTTTTGATATTCAAAGAACAATTTCTTGTAATTGGGAAGCATTTGAAAATATTAAAAATTTAAATCAAATTCTATCAAAAAATTCTGCAAAGTTTTTGTTACCTAAATTGGCAAAAAAATTAGATTTGATTGTTTTGTTTGATTATGATAAAAGTAAAACAATATCTTCTGAAGTCAAAGGAGCAAAGATTCCTCTGATACTATTTGGTAATTGTTTAGAAGATTCAAATTCGGTTCTGTATAAAATTGAAGGAAATTTTAAAAATATTTTGAATGCTTCGAATAAAAATATTTTTTTTGTCGGTTTAAATTTCCTTTTTAGAAAACCCAAAAATAAAACTTTTGTGAATCTCTAATTTGAAGCATTGATTTCATTAGTTTAATTCGTTTATGAAATATAGAAAAAGAAATAAACCTTTTTACAAACAATTTTTGCGGTTACGACAAAATACTCAAAACCGTGCTAAATTATTTACTTTTAAAAAACAAAAATGGCAAAGGTTTCATCAAAATTTAAAAACCCAATTAAAATTCTATAAAAGATTTAGAATACGAGACCAATTCCGTTTACCGGTATCAAGATTTGCAAGTAGAGGTAATTCATTCCAAAAGAAGTTTAGAAATAATTTACATCAAAGAAAAATCTTTAGTCTTTTTTACGGCGGTTTGAAAAAAGCTCACTTGAAAAAATATATTCTGAAATCTCTTCAGACTAAGTACTATACCAATTCTGATTCTTTTGACTACAGACAGGTTACTTTAAAGCTTTTCGAAAGTCGATTAGATACTGTAATTTACAGAGCAAATTTTAGTTCAAGCATTCAAGAAGCTTCTCAACTGATTCTACACGGTCACATTTTAGTTAACAAGAAATCTGTTAGAACTAAATCATATCAGCTTAATTCTAATGATTTAATCGAAGTTGTACAAAATGAAAAATCAAGAATGTTAGTGAAGAAAAGCATAGACAGATCGAATTTTTGGCCAATACCACCAAAACATTTATTGATAAATTACAAAACTCTTCAAATTTTATTTGTTTATCAAAATGATTCTAACCTAATGCCAGTGTTCAATCATTACTTGAGTTTAGACTCTGTGATTGCAAATATAAAGAAAGGTTAGTAAGTTTTTCAGTAGCTCAGCGGTAGAGCGAGTGGCTGTTAACCACCAGGACGTTGGTTCGAACCCAACCTGAAAAGAACACAAAATACCTCAGCTTGATTTTTCTACGCTATCTACTGTTTTGTTTAGTTCATTGATTAGTGCAGTTTTATACTATTCGTTTATCGCACTACGTTTGTTACCTGAAGTTATAACTGTTTTGAAATTTCGAGCAAAAAAACTTTTCAAAGAAAATTCGTTGAATTTGGATCTAGTTTTTTTGCCAAATCTTTTTAGTTACAATACAATTGTAAAAAAGAAATAATTTTGAAATGATTTTCTCATTCATGGGTTTGTACTTAATTTATTGTTATAGGTAAAAGACGTGAAAAAGGAGAGAAGGTGGGGGGATATAACTCAATTGGTAGAGTGTATGCTTTGCAAGCATAAAGTTATTGGTTCAAATCCGATTATCTCCAAGATTCCAACCAAACTTGATTAAGAATAGTTAAATTATTTTTTTAGAGAACTCTTAGTTTAGTCTATTATAGGGCAACAGATGCTATGAATAATTATGTTTGAAAGATCTAAGAATAGTAAATAAATGATAAGATTAAATTTTTAATTTTTGCAAGAAGACTTGAAAAAATGTTTTTACTGTTTTTTTGTTATATTTATCAATGTTTGATCTTGATTTTCATTCTATATAAAGTTAGATTAAAAAATACATTAGGGATTGATTAGACTAGGCATAGAATTGTATAATTTTTCGCCCTTAATCTACATATAATTGTTAAATGCTCGTTTGGTGGAATTGGTAGACACGTCAGACTTAAAATCTGATTCTAATTAGAGTATCGGTTCAAGTCCGGTAACGAGTAAGTTTGTTTTAAATATGAATAATTCAATTTTTTGCAATAAGTTTGTTTATTTACTTGTTAATTATTTTGTTTTTCAGCAAAAATTAGATTTTTTAAGGCAATTTTCATCTTATAAGAAATATTTGATTAAAAATCTTGAATTTAATCTAAAAAGTATCGTTACTTAATGAGAAATTTTAAATACTTGCCAAAATGATGGAATTGGTAGACATGCTAGGTTTAGGTTCTAGTTCCTTTAGGAGTAGGGGTTCAAGTCCCCTTTTTGGTAGAAGTTCAATTAGAATTACGATATGGCAACGATAAATCAACTTTGTAAACAAAAAAAAAGTCGAAAGAGAAAAAAGAAGTTAAACAAGGTACCAGCTTTAAATCAGTGTCCCCAAAAAAAAGGAATTTGTAGTAAATTGGTGTTAAGAACTCCCAAAAAGCCGAATTCAGCTTTGAGAAAAATTGTGAAACTCCGTCTTACTAATGATAAGATGGTTTATGCATATATTCCAGGTGAAGGCCATAATTTGCAGGCCTATTCAACAGTAATTATTCGCGGAGGTCGAGTGAAAGATTTGCCGGGTATTAAATACCATCTAGTAAGAGGGAAACTTGACTTTGCAGGTCTTTCTACCAGACGAACGTCAAGATCTAAGTACGGAGCAAAAAAAGTTAAGAAATACGTGTAATGATGTTGAAAAAGAAAAAAGTAACAATTTTAAAAGACAAATTAATTAATGTCTTTATGAAAAATGGAAAGAAATTTACTGGTGAAAAAATTTTACTAAAGTCTTCTAAATTACTCCAACAATTGTCAAAAAAAAAGAATTTGAATACAGTCAAGTTGGCAATTATCAATACAACTTCAGTATTCAAGTTAAACGAACAAGTAATGAAAAAAGGGAAAAGAAAGTCAAAAAAAATAACTCCTTCTTTCATTGTAAAAGATTCTCTTCGTATACTGACTGCTTTAAAATCTATTCAAGCTAGTGCAAAAAAAAATAAGAATTCTATGAATTTTCACAAAAATTTAGTAAAAGAAGTTTTAGCTTCAGCTTCGTTAAAAAGTCAATCAATCGAGCAAAAAGCTAAACTTCAGAACCAGATTTTGTTAAACAAACGATATTTATCTAGATTTAAGTGGTGAAATTACAACATTTACGTTTAATAGGAGTTGAACCTATAACCTTTGGGACCGAAATCCAACGCTCTATCCAATTGAGCTATAAACGCAAAGAATCTTAAATAGAAAATGATACAACCACAAACAATATTGAAAGTTGCTGATAACTCAGGAGCAAAGACTGTTAAATGTATAAAAGTTTTAGGCGGATTTAAAAAACGTTATGCCAGTTTAGGGGATATGATTGTTGTCTCTGTACAACAATTGAGAAATAAGTCAAAAAAAACATCAAAAGTTTTAAAAGGAGGGGTTTTTCGGGCTCTAGTTATTCGAACAAAAATACAGCGTACAAAAAGAGATGGTTCTTCATTTACTTTAAATGAAAATGCGGTTACCTTAGTAAATAAGCAAGGTAATCCTATAGGTACCCGAATTTTAGGACCGATCCCTAAAATATTAAAGAAAAAAAAGTTCACGAAGTTTACCAGTTTGTCAAGTGGTTTAATTTAAAATGAATCTCTTAGAAAATTATTACAAAAAAGTAATTCGCTATGATTTGATAAATAAGTTTGCCTATTCCGATTTAAATAATGTTCCTGAATTGAAAAAGATTGTTCTGAATTTCGGCTGCAAAAGTTTTGAGATTAAAAATCTTGCAGCTTCTCTCGCAGCACTCGAATTAATCACTGTTAAACAGGGAAGTATTACGAAAGCGAAACGGCCAAATGTTCTGTTAAAAGTTAGAAAAGGTCAGCCTGTGGGATGTATTGTAACGATAACGAAAATCAAAATGTATGATTTTTTTACAAAACTCCTAACACAAGTTTTTCCTAATTCTAAAGAGTTTAAAGGAATTAAAACGTCAAAAAAATTAAAAAGTAAAGGTTTTTCTTTTACAATAAATCATCTAATTGGTTTTGAAGAGTTAGGGAAACAATTCTATTTGTTTAACAATTTGCCCCCACTGAATATCATTTTGATGACAAATGCTACAAATAAAAAAGAATTAATATATTTATTAAATTCTTTTAAAGTACCTTTTTTGTAGAATAAATCCTAGGCAATTGTAACTCAATTGGCAGAGTGTGACCTTGCCAAGGTCAAAGTTAAGAGTTCAAATCTCTTCAATTGCTAATTACTGTAGTATTGTATAGTTCTTTAGTTACAATAATTCTGATTTTAACATATTATTTTCATTGGGTTAAAATTTTGTTTTAAGGATAGATGGCCGAGCGGTTTAAGGCGATAGTTTTGAAAACTGTTGTATTTGATAGATACCGTGGGTTCGAATCCCACTCTATCTTTAGTTATGAATAATTTTCTTTGTTTTGTTGGCTGAATAGCATAATTGGTAATGTGCGAGATTGCAAATCTTAAAATACTGGTTCAAATCCGGTTTTAGCCTTTAGCAATATGTTCATAATTTTGATAACTATATTAAAAATTCTAAGTACTACTGTCCCATTATTGTTAGCTGTGGCATTTTTTACAGTTGCAGAAAGAAAAATCATGGGAGCTATTCAAAGACGTCGTGGGCCTAATGTAATAGGTTTTGTGGGTTTACTTCAAGCGATAGCCGATGGTTTGAAATTACTTGTGAAAGAAACAATTTTACCTAGTAATTCTAATCTTGGTATTTTTTTATTGGCTCCAGTTCTTTCCTTTATCTTAAGTGTGATTGGCTGGGGTGTGATTCCTTTTTCCCATACTGTGGTATTAGCAGATATAAATCTTGGAATTTTGTATATATTTGCCGTTTCGTCTCTGAATGTGTACGGTTTAATTCTAGCAGGTTGGGCAAGTAATTCGAAATATGCTTTTCTTGGTGCCTTACGTTCTACTGCTCAAATGATTTCATATGAAATTTCAATTGGTTTTATTGTCCTAAGTATAGCTACTTGTGTAGGATCTTTAAATCTTAGTAGAATAGTTCTTGCACAGAAAGAAGTCTGGCTTATTGTTCCTTTATTTCCATTATTTGTTATGTTTTATATTTCGATGTTGGCAGAGACGAATAGGCACCCATTCGACTTACCCGAAGCAGAAGCTGAGTTAGTGTCAGGATATAATGTAGAATACTCAGCAATGACATTTGCTCTCTTCTTCTTAGGAGAATATTCAAATATGCTATTAATGTGTGCACTCTCATCCATTCTTTTTTTGGGAGGTTGGCTGCCACCTTTGGATATCTTTCCTTTAACAGTTGTTCCAGGAAGTATTTGGTTTTCATTAAAGGTTGCTGTTGGTGCAGTTTTCTTCATATTGACTAGAGCTGCTCTACCGCGTTATAGGTATGACCAACTGATGCATTTAGGGTGGAAATGCTTTTTGCCTCTCGCAATCGGTTATCTAATGTTTACAGTAGGTATTCTTATCAGTTTTAACTGGTTACCAAATTAGATTTCTAGATGTTTTAAAAAGATTAACAATTCATAAATTGAGATCAAAATAAAACTCATTACAATCTGACTAAAAATGTCAGGTGGTGTTGTTAATGTGGAAAACAATATGAAGATCAGATAAAAAAGTTTTCTAAATGTTTTGATAGTACCAACTTTTTTGCTAACGTTGTTTAGGACAAGTATAGATAATGATAGAAGTTGACAATTTATCATGCAAACATAATAAAAATTTGTAAAATAATTCAGATATTCTAAGATTCTTGCTTCAAAATAAAAAGAAGTAGGTTGAAGATCATTACCAGTTTCTTGAAAACTTAGAAAAAATGACCAGCTAAAAGGCACGATAACTTCTTTCAGCAAGATAATTGAAAAAAACCAAGTTATCAGGAAAATTCTGAAAATGGATCTCAATTGTTTGTATTCTGAATTATATAAACCAAAGGTTAAGAATACCAGCCCGTGATAAAGCGCTAGTAGAATAGTAACTTGATTTGCAATGAAGAAAATTAAACGTAAATAAACGTAAAATATTTCATCTACGTTTGTGAATATGAAATAAGGCAGGTCTTTAGAATACTGATTTGAATTTACGAAAACAAACAAGAGAGCTTCTTTGAAATAATAACAGGTTGCTAAAAGTGAGATCCAAGTTAAAAATAACAATATAATTCGATTTTTTATTTCTCGAGAATAAAGGTAAAGAGAGAACATTTTTAATTGAGATGTGGAATAAATCATTTACAAAGGAAAATAGTTCAGTTGGTAGAGCAGCGGTTTCCAAAACCGAAGGTCAGGGGTTCAAATCCCTTTTTTCCTGTTTTTTCTTTTTGCAGAAATTTTGATTTTTTTGAAAAGATTTTTTAAGTTACTTTTTAAATTTTTAACGTTTCCAAAAAGCAAAAAACTTATTATTGATAATATAAGTATTTGTCCAACACTAATTCTCATTGAAAAATATTTTTAGTTTTTTTAGGCTTATAGTTCAGTTGGTAGAACGTGCTGCTCATGACGGCTTTGTCGTAGGTTCGAATCCTGCTAAGCCTAAATTCACAAATAATTTATCATTTTTTAAATGGATTTTAATTCAAAAGATTATCAAAATATCAAATTAAAGAATTTTTTTAAAACTAACGGTTTTTTTCTCTGGTTTCATTCAGCAAAATTAGATTCAAATAAATGGATTCAGATGGAACAAAATTTAAAAAAATCAAAATTGAACTATTCAAAAGTTTTGAATGGCGTTACACTAAAGTTATTTAAAAACTCAATTTTTACAAACATCAGTCCAATTATTTGCAGTTTTGTTTTGTTCGTTGGTTCGAATTTCAAAATGACAGCTCTACAATTTTCTTCTGTTGAAAAACATTTAAATCCTTCGTTTAAACTTATTTCTGCAAAACTGAATAATAGAATTTATTCAACGTCTCAATTGAAAGGGTTGCCTGAATTTTCTTACAGAAAGAATATGTTTGGTCTATATAACGCATTAGATCAACATCTAAAAACGAGTTACTTACTAACAATAACAAAGAAAAAAATTGCTTCGAAATAATGTGATTTGAACACATGACCTCCTGCTCCCAAAGCAGGCGCGCTACCAGCTGCGCCATATTTCGAAAAGAGAAAGTAGGATTCGAACCTACGATGAGTAAACTCAATAGATTTACAATCTACCGCTTTAAACCGCTCAGCCATTTCTCCTTCAAGTTTTTGTATTATTTACTTAAACCGTTTTGTGTACTTCTTTCTTCGTAGTTTTCTTTTACGACAACCGTTATATGGTGTTTGATTCAATATTCTAATTACTTTTACGTATAAGTTTCGTTTTAGTCTGCGAACAATTAAATTTTTATAGAAATTTACATTGCTCAAATGCAAAGCAATTGGTTTTCGATTTAGAAACTTTGCTTTTTTTAAAACTAAAGAAATTAATTTGGAAATAGCGACTCTACGTTTTCTCTTTTGTTTTCCACTTAGTTCCACAGATCCTGCAGAGTAAAAAAGTTTTAAATTCCCTTTTGTATCTGAAACGTGAATCATTGTGTTTGCTCTCAAAAAAGAAACGCTTACGATGTATGCGATAACAAAATCTTGCAAATTTGCTCTACCATCTTTATTAGTAATTATTTTTTTTTTACTGAAATTTCCAAGATTGTTTTCTTTCAGTTTTCTTAAAGAAACGACTTGATCTAGTAAATTTTTAGTATAGTTTTTTTCTTTTTGAAGTAATACAGTTCTTAGTTCTAATTTGTTTGTTAGGGTATTGAATAATGTGTTCGATAAAATCATAAGAGAACGTGTTTATTTTTTATATATAATGATGTTGCAAAAAGTAAAGCCTACAAGTCCTTCGCGTCGGCAATTAATTAAATTGAACAGTAAAAGTTTGAATATCAGTAAAAAACCTTTGTTAAAAAACAAGATTACAGGAAAAAAAAATTCAAGTGGCCGAAATCATTCTGGTAAAATCACTGTTTTTCATAAAGGAGGCGGAGTAAAACGAAAATATAGAGAAATTAATTTTGACCGAAAAATTAATTCTGCTGCTATCGTTTGTACTATAGAACACGATCCTAATAGAAACGCCTACATATCTTCTATATTTGACTTTATGAACAAAACATTTTACTATATACTTACTCCTCAAAATTTGCAAATTGGTGATATTGTACGGTCTGGGGTAGAAGCTGTACCAAGTCTAGGCAGCTCTTTACCTCTTAAAAATATCCCAATAGGAACACCTATTCATAACATTGCTCCAAAAATTTCGAGTTCAGGACAAATTTCAAGATCAGCAGGAACGTTTTCAATTTTAAAAGAAAAAACTGACCAGTATTGCATAATTGAATTGAGTTCCGGAGAACAAAGATACATTTCGCCTGATTGTTTTGCTTCTATTGGTGAAGTATCGAAAGAATTAATTTTCTTAACACGACTTGGAAAGGCAGGTCAATCAAGATGGCGTAATAAAAGACCTACTGTTAGAGGAGTTGCGATGAATCCCGTGGACCATCCTCACGGTGGAGGTGAAGGGAAAAAATCAGGTACTTTGCGAACACCTTGGGGTAAATCAAACCATAAAAAGAAAACCAGTAAATCCAGAAACAAATTAGTAATCCAAAAATAGCAAATTATGAAAAGATCTAAATGGAAAGGCCCGTTTTTTAAAAAATATGACCCAACAGAAAAACTAGTTGTGCTTGCAAGAAACTTTGAAATAACTTCGAGATTTGTTGGTTTAACGTGCAAAATTCATTCAGGGCAAACTTTTATAAAACTCAGTATAACAGATGAAATGATTGGGTACAAAGCCGGCGAGTTTATCCCTACGCGGGAAAAGTTTGTTTTCAAAAAAAAAAAGAAAAAAAATTGAAACTTAAATGGGACAAAAAATTAATCCGATTATTTTCAGACTTGGTGTCAATAAAACTTGGAAAACTGAATTTTTTGAAAAAAAATCTAACGAATTACCTTTAAATGTTTTTAAAGATTTAGAAACTCGTAATTACATAGAACGAGTACTAGATAATTATGGAATTATATTACAGGATTACAGACAACATTACAGTGGTTCGACGTTGAATTTGTACATTTCTTATTTTGTAACAACTGATTTTGTATTTGACCAAAAAGAGACGAAACAAAATTTGACACTTAGAAATAACGCAGGTAAAGAAAAAATTGTTAAAAATCTAAATGATTCTAGGAAAAATAAGATTCTTCTTTTATCTACTGAAAAAAAGTTTAGATCTTTACAAAATTCTTCTCGTAGTTATAAATTGAAACAATACATCAAATTAATCCCTTACACTGGATTTCATCAACAATTCAAATATATTTCACCTTCAATATTTGAAGCTAGTACAAAACTTAACAATTTTAAAACCAATGGGATTTTTAGCCAAATTTTTAAGGTATTAAGTTTATTCAACAACAACAAGTTGAATATAATCTTTAATTTCTCTTGCATAAATAAAGACTTATATTTCTTGAAATCTTTGCAAGAAAAAACTTTTGTGTCACTCCAAAAATTTAGAAATGCTTCCTTTTTTAAAGGAGGGAGTGAACTTTTATTTCATGTCGCTTATAATTCAAATTCTGCAAATTTACTTGCTAAATTTATTGCTTTCCAACTGAAAAGAATTAAAAGACAAAAATTTTTTTTATCATTCTTAAAACAATCGTTGGTTACTCTATCGACTTCCAGATTATCACGAATAAAAGGAGTAAAAATTATTGTAAAAGGTCGTTTAAATGGAGTACCGCGAGCAAAACAAAAAATGCTTATCATTGGAGATGTTCCTGTTCAAACCATTTCTGCAAAATTAGATTATTCTCAAACTGTGATGCATAATTCAAGCGGAAGTTATGGTATTCAAGTTTGGGTAGTTGAGAAATAGTACTTGTTACGTTAAAAATGTTTTTACAACCAAGAAAAACAAAATATAAAAAAGTAAGGAAAGGAAAGTTAAAAAAACTTGAATTCAAATGCAATGACGTGAAATTTGGAGAGTTAGGATTAAAGTCTCAGGTTGCGGGAATGATTACTGCTTACCAGATTGAAGCTGCCCGAAAAACAATAGCACGTAAAATAAAACGGAAAGGTAAAATTTGGATAAGAATTTTCCCAGATTTGCCTATCACAGCTAAACCAACAGAATCTCGTATGGGAAAAGGTAAAGGAGCAGTTTCTCATTGGGTGGCAAGAATCAGTGGGGGCACCACTTTATTTGAAATCTGCGGAGTTCCTAGACATATTGCAGCTGAAGCATTAAGGGCGGGAAGTAAAAAATTACCTGTTAAAACTAAAGTATTTGACTAAAAATAATGTAAATGTAGATGAAATTCTTAGAAAAACTAAGCTGCTCTGAATTTTCGAAATAACATAAGTTATATTTTGATGACTTATGTTATTACAAGCAGCTAAATTTGTTGGAGCAGGAATTGCAACAATTGGACTAGCAGGAGCTGGAGTAGGTATTGGTGTTGTTTTCAGCGCATTAATTCTAGGTATTTCTAGAAATCCTTCTCTAAAAGACGAAATGTTTAAAATGGCTATTTTAGGTTTTGCCCTAACAGAAGCTATTGCATTATTCGTACTTATGATTGTTTTCTTATTACTTTTTGCGGTGTAAAAAAACGATTATTGTGAGTACATAGCTCAATTGGTAGAGCATTGGACTTTTAATCCACAGGTCCTGGGTTCAAATCCCAGTGTACTCATTAAAATATGGTTGGAATTGAATTGAATTATTGTCTGTTAGGTACTGCTATAGTACTCTTTCATATTGGTATGCTTGGTTTAGTATTAAATCGCGGAAACATTTTGAAAACTATCATGTCTCTTGAATTACTGTTATTATCTATAAATCTAAATTTTATAACATTTTCTTTATATTTAGATGATATTGTAGGTTACATTTTTGTATTCTTCATTTTGGTTCTTTCTGCAACAGAATCGTCGGTTGGTTTGGCTATATTGTCAGTTTTTTATGAACAAAGAGACGATATTGCATTAGATCCTATTAAAATACAAAATCAAAATCTAAAAACTTAAATTCGAAAAAGATGGGACTTGAACCCACAGTCTCCGACGTGACAGGTCGGCGCTTTAACCAGTTAAGCTACATTTCCTATTTTCAAAAATCTAAAAATGTCAAAAACAAATTTAACAACATTAAACAAGGTATCTTTACTTGCTTATTTGATAAACTTGGGTATATCTGTTCCGCATTATTGCTATCATAATAATTTGTCTATAGCAGGGAATTGTAGAATGTGTATAGTAGAAATGGGAAAAATGAATAAGCCCATTGTTGCTTGTGCTGTCAGTGCAGGTACAAGTTTATTCAATCACGAAATTTATCATAATAGTGGCTTAGTAAAAAAAGCTCGGGAGAATGTTATGGAATTTTTGCTGTTAAATCATCCTTTAGATTGTCCCATTTGTGACCAAGGAGGAGAATGCGATCTTCAAGATCAATCTTTATTTTTTGGTTTTACAAAAAGACGGTTTTACAAGTTTAAACGAATTGTTTCTGATAAAAATTTAGGGCCAATCGTTAGAACTGTGATGACCAGATGCATTCATTGTACAAGATGTGTACGATTCAGTGCTGAAATTGCAGGTGTCGAAGAATTAGGAGTTTTTGGTAGGGGTAATGATAGTGAAATAGGAACTTATGTTAATAAAGTTTTATTGTCAGAATTATCTGGAAACGTTATTGATTTATGTCCTGTAGGAAATATAACTCGAAAAAGCTATAAAGGAATCTAAACAAAAATTGTAAGATAAACCTGGCAACTTTTTGATTTAGTTTTATTGTTTCTGTGAGCGCTTTAAAGAAAGCAAGTGTGATGAATCATTTGGTTCTTTGATTCTGTTGAATGTTTTTATGCATCATGCTGCAAAACCGTCATAGATTTCTTCTTATGTTTTTCTATCATTTTTGAACCTTTTAAATATAACCGTCTGCTAAGTTCCGCTAATCTGCGAAAATCTGTCGTTTGTGTCACATACACGTAACATACCCTTTAAACTAATTTAACTATTTTTAAATAGAGTTTTTGTTTAGGAGACGTTTTTCAATAATTTGAATCAATTACCAACTAGATTTCCGAATTCCACTAATATAACCAGATTTAACAAGTTTTAGGTAAACTGTTCTTGAAAAATTTGAAAATTTGTGAAATGCTTTTTTGTTTATCGTTTGGACGCAACGATTTGAAATAATTGTTTTGGAATTTGTTTTTGACATGTTTGCAAGCTTATGTAAAGCATTCCATCTAGTTGTTCTAAGAAAGTTAGAATTTGTTGAAATTTGTTTTAATATGAAATGTTTTAGTTCTAATTGTTTTACTAATTCTCTGTTTCTTCTATCTTTAGCGAATAATTTTTTCATATTTTTTAATTTAGTTCTAAGGTTTCCCAAGGAGATGTAAACTTAAAAGCTCTATATTCTTGACTCAATTCAACGCGTTCATTTGTTACCCGTTTCCGAGTATAGTCATAACTTGATTCTACAAAACCACTTAGAGGAAAGTCTTTTCTTAAAGGATAACCTTCAAACCCGTAATCAGTTAACAATCTAGTTAAATTTGGGTGGTTGGCAAAAAATATCCCATACATATCCCAAGTTTCTGACTCATACCAACCAGCTGCTGGAAATATGTTGCAACATGATTCCACTGGAGTTAATTCATCTGTTAATACTTTTACTCGCAACCGAGCGTTATATTTAACGCTCAAAAGTTCATAAACGACTTTGAATCGGTATTGCTGAGAAGGATAATCCACTCCTGAAATACAGGTTAAAACTTTGAATTGATATTTTATATGATTTTTAAGAAAAGTCAACACAGATATCAAGTGGTCTCGTTTTACAATAAGACTAATTTCTTTCTGATGTATCTGAATCTTTAATATTGGTAAAACTTTTGTTATGATTTTAAGATTTTCAGCAATAAATAAATTGTTCATATCATTTTTAAAGAATTCTGGAAAAAATAAAGTAATTTAAAAAAAAAAATTGAATTTTCTTGAAATTTGAATCTTTATAAAAAATTTCTTAAAACAATTTTTCAAAAATTTTACAATGAAAAGCTAACTAGATGATATTTTGATGGATTTTGAACGAAAACCATAATCATTTCTAAATAATCCAAGATTTTGAAAATTTACAACTAAGCAAAATTTCAGAATTTTAACAATTGCAAATTAAAGAGAAAATTAAAAAATGTTTACAAAAAAACTCACAAAAATAGTTCAATTTAAATTACTATGGACCTAATAAGATTAATTAATCTTAGTCTTCGTCTTAATCCCCATTGTTTCATTATAGTCGTTTATGAGTCTTGGAGGGCATAACGAACCCGCATCACCATTCTTCAACTTATTTATTCTATCAAATTTTTCCAAAATAATCTCATTGAAGATTTCCTCACTATTCTTTCCTGGACACTCATATTGTTCCAACGAAGCATTTGTCCCAATAGAATACTTTTCTAGAACGAGTTTTATCCAATTTTCAAAAAGGGTAACTGTCTTTGAATCTTTGAATTTAATAACATTTATGAGTTTTAATCTTGCATGTGTCGATCCATGAGAAGCTAAACGTGATTCTAAATTCTCAGAATTTTCTTGATCTTTTAAACCAACAGCTCCACATTTCACAACATTATCAGTAACAAGATAATAGAATGCAAATTCAACGTCGAAATTAGTCCATGATAAATCAATAGTTTTTTTAAGTGTAACCAGTTCCTGTTCTACCTGTTCTAACAATTTTAATTCTGCACACATATTAGAGGAATCCCAATAAAGTTCTTGCGCGGCCAATTTTAAAATTCGATACGAAAGTACAAGATCCCATCGACTAATAATTCGTAGTGCTAAAGTAAGATCTAAATAAGTTTGTGGATGCGCAAGATCAGTCTTTCGAACTAATTTTCGACCCGCTAATTTTTCATAAACTTCAATAATTTTTTGATGGCGTGATAACTGCCACTGTTTACCCAAACTTTTTGCCGTTTTAGTAATATTGATTTCCCAATTCTCCGTTCGCTCAATTCGAATTCTTTTGTTTTGAACAGTTCTTAGTTCAAAAAGGGTGTAATATTTAGTTTTGTCTTTAGTCATTTTAACCTGACAGGATTTGAACCTGCATATACCGTAAAACTACAGGCTATAAAGAATAGTTAAATTCAAAAATTCTAATAACTAATTGCAAATTAAAAAGAAAATTAAAAAATGTTTAGAAAAAATTGGAATCGAGTATTCAACGTCGTATCGGTACAATCAAATAGATACTATCAGTAGCTAAATAAAAAATTGACTAAACCCTAGAACAATCATCTAAACTTTACGTAAAATTTTCAATTAGAATCATTTTAAAATCGTTTATTTTTTCTGGAAGACTTTGCATTTGTATGAGTTCGTTGTCCTCTAACGGGAAGACCTTGGACCCTCCTTATCCCTCTGTAAGATTTAATAGAAACCAAAGTTTCTAAATTCAAAGATCTTAATTTTTTTAAATCATTATTCAGTGTTAGATTAGACGAATTTATGAATTGAAGCAATTCTTCAATTTGTTCTTGAGTCAGATCTTTCGTCTTTAGATTTATAGAAAATCCTAATTTCTTACAAACCGAAAAAGCTGTTGATTTTCCTATACCATAGATTTTAGTTAGTGCAAAAAAAACAGATTTATTCTCGGGTAATTTTGTTTCTAATAGATAAAGCATTCGTATCAAAAATACATATTTTCTATAAGATTGTTAACACTCATATGAATCGAATTTAAATAGGGATCAGGCGTTAAACCAAAAACAATTGTGTAAAAAATCAACGGTGCGAAAATGTAAAATTCACGCTTATTTATATCTAAGGTTTGTTTTATGTATTGACTTTTTAAATTACCATATGCAATTCGATTAAACAGCCATAACGCGTAACAACCACCTAAAATCATACCAGTACAACCAAAAAAAGTTACACTAGTATTTACTTTAAAAGAGCCAGCAAAAATCAAAAACTCACCAATGAACCCACTTGTTCCAGGAAGACCAATATTTGCCATTGTAAAAAATAAGAAAATTGAAATGTATAAAGGCATAGTGTGAACAAGACCTCCGTAGTACTTCACAAGTCGTGTTCTATAACGTTCGTAAACAACTCCGATAATCACAAAAAGAGCACTTGCAACAAAACCATGACTCAAACTCTGTAACAGAGCACCTTCAATACCTACGTTGTTGAAACTAAAAATTCCAAGCATGACAACATTCATGTGAGCAACAGAAGTGTAAGCAATTATTCTTTTGAAATCAGTTTGTCGAATTGCAGTTAAAGAAGCGTAAACAATTCCGACTAGAGAAACAGTATAAACAAAAGGTGCAAAATAAAACGACGCTTGCGGAAACAATGGCAAAGAAAATCTAATAAAACCATAAGTTCCTAGTTTCAATAATACGCCTGCCAAAATAACAGAACCAGCTGTGGGTGCCTCCACGTGTGCTTCAGGCAGCCATAAATGAACTGGCATCATAGGTACTTTAGCTGCAAACGCTAAGAAAAAAGTAAACCATAAAAGTTTTTGTTCGAGATCTGAAAACGCAAATGTTAGTAAAATTTCATAGTCAGTAGTTCCAACTTGGTTATAAATGTATAAAATAGACAATAACATAACAACAGAACCCAATAATGTATATAAAAAAAAGTAATAAGATGCCCAAATTTTTCGTTCTCTTGAACCATAAATACCAATTACTAAAAACATAGGAATCAAAATACTTTCAAACAAAATGTAAAACATCAACACGTCTAAAACACAAAATACACCAATTAGAAAAAGTTCAATTGACAAAAAAGCGATTAGGTAACCTTTTAAATTAGCTTGAACGCTATTCCAACTAATCAAAATACACAACGGAATCAATAATGTGGTTAACAACAAAAAAAATAACGAAATTCCGTCTACACCTAGAGTCACATTTAAATTTAGAATAGGAATCCACAAAAGTTTTGTTACAAATTGGAAAGTTCCTACGGATTTCTTAAACCCACCCCACATAAGCACGAAAATTAAAAATGGGAACGTTGAAAAGTTTAAAGCGATGATCTTCAATAATTTTTGATGTTCCGAATCTATACAAAGCAATAACAAGATTCCTATCAGCGGAATAAGGGATGTGTAAATTAATATATTTTCAAAATGAAATGTCAAAATTTTAATCATATTGGAGTAAAAGGATTCGAACCTTTGAATGATCGTATCAAAAACGATTGCCTTGCCACTTGGCTATACTCCAAAACTATAATTATATTTCTTTTATTTCAAATACTTTCTTTTATGGTGAAGCGATTGTTTTGAGTCAACAACAGAATGATCTTTTTTTTTATTAAAAACAAAATTTTTATCATCTTGCTTTTTAAAAGTAACAAATTTGTTAGATAACAAGATTTCCCCTGAGTTAATAAAATGACAACTTCCATCAGAAGAAATTAAAATGTTTTTTAAAATCTTCATATTTTCTATAATTTATCTATCTACTTCTCCAAAAACAATATCCTGAGTACCAATAATAGTTACTACATCAGCAATCATATGCCCTTGAGACATCATATCTAATCCTTGCAGATGAGCAAATCCTGGAGCTTTAATTTTACATCTATATGGTTTGTTAGTGTCATTTGACACTAAATAAACTCCAAATTCACCTTTAGGTGCCTCTGTTCCTATGTAAGTCTCATTTGCAGGAATAATAACTCCGCTTGTATAAAACTTAAAATGATGAATTAAGGCTTCCATAGATTGTTTAATATCAAATCTTGATGGCGGCGTTACTTTGTTATCAGACGTCTTTATCGGTCCGAATGGAATATTATCCAAACACTGCTCAATTATTTGAAGAGATTGTTTCATCTCAAAGATTCGAATAAGATATCGATCGTAGCAATCTCCATTGGTCCCTGCTAAAGTTCCAAACTCTAACTCATTATAAACTTCATAAGGTTGGTTTAGTCGTAAATCCCATTCTATCCCTGATCCCCTTAACATGACACCACTAAAACCCCAGTCTTGCGCTTGCTCTAGAGATACAACACCTATATCAACCAGTCGTTGTTTCCAAATTCGGTTTTCCGTAAGCATCTCTTCAATTTCTAGTAATCTGAGTCGAAATTGTTCTTTAAATATAAATATATCCGTTAACAATCCTTTAGGTAAATCAGTATGAACTCCACCTGGCCGAAAATAAGCAGCATGCATTCGTGCACCAGATACTCGTTCATAAAACTCCATTAGCTTCTCTCGCTCTTCGAATCCCCATAGCATAGGAGTCATAGCGCCCACATCCATAGCATGACAACCTACGGCTAATAAATGATTCAATATTCGAGTAATCTCTGCAAACAAAACTCTTATATACTGAGCTCTTTTCGGCACTTTACAATGAACTAAATTTTCAACAGCTAAACAATAAGTGTGTTCCTGACATAACATTGAAACATAATCTAATCTGTCAAAATAAGGCAAAGCTTGTAAATAATTTTTGTATTCAATCAGTTTTTCAGTACCTCTATGGAGAAGACCAATATGTGGTTCAGCTCTTTCAACAACTTCTCCTGTTAATTCTAAAACAAGCCTCAAAACACCATGCGCTGCTGGGTGCTGAGGTCCAAAATTCACAGTGAAATTTTTAATTTCTTTTACTAATTTCTTTTTTAAAGCCACAATAAATATATATATATAAGCTTGAGTAGATTTGAACTACTGACTTTACGCTTATCAGGCGTACACTCTAACCAACTGAGTTACAAGCTTACCTTCTTTTTAAAACAATTTAGAAACTACAAAATAATGGTACTGAATAGACGGAACCACTAAAAGCGCAATAGGCATAAATCCATGATTTACTCCGCAAATTTCACTACATTGTCCAAAAAACATACCAATTCGCTTTAAGAAAACATTCACTTGATTTAATCGTCCAGGGCAAGCATCTATTTTTACACCAAATGATGGAATTGTCCAACTATGTAGAACGTCAACGGAAGTAACCAATAAACGCAAATGAGTGTTTGATGGTAATAATACACGCTTATTTGTCTCCAACAACCTAAAAAATCCTAGATAATTTTTTTGTGAAATACTCTCTTCCGTTAACAAATAACAAGTGTACTTTAAAGTTTTATCAGAATCCATGCAAGTTGCCATAGTATCAAAATCAGAAATCTCATAACTCCAATACCATTGGTGGCCTATAATTTTCACTGAAATTTCAGGAGTCGAGATTTCATCCATTGAATATAATAAGGTAAATGATGGTGAAGCTAAATTCAGCAATGTTAACGCTGGTAACGAAGTCCAAACAATTTCTAAAGCGTTCGAATGAAAAAAGCTTTGACTTTTTTGTGTATTAAATTCATCATAATTAGAAACTGTTGCAAATAACAACCAGGCTACTAGCACTACAATAATAGTCATAACAAATAGCAAGTGCTTGTTAAATGCTATTAATCCTTCCATTGTAGTTGTAGACGGGTCTTGTAATCGTAATTGAGCGAACTCAGGAGCATCGCAAAGGAAAAAAAATTTTTCTATACTCATTTATATTCTTCTGATTATTTTTTTAAACTTAAAATAGAAAAAACCGTCATTAATATCAATACAAAACCTCTGTAATCTATACTATATTCAAATATTGACCAAGACTTTCTCAAAAACAGAATCAAAGACGCAAAACTCAGAATAAGTAGAGTATAATGGTATAAAGACCCTGTCTGAGCTTTGTGTAATTTTTTAGCAACACTTGAAGCCACAGAAGATAAACCTGCTGGACCCATTATTTCAAATGCTCCTCTATCCACTGATTTGTAACTAACTGTGTAACCAAATTTAAAAAAAAATTGACCGAATAATTCGCTATAAAGCTTATCAAAAAACCATTTCTTATTTAAAAAGGTATATAGTTTTCGGCCTAAGAAAGATGTTTTCAGACTGAACAAAATTGAAGGTTTAAAATTATACAGAATAAAAGACAGACTAGCTCCAGTCAAACTTAACGCTACTGGTAGAGTCTTGTAGAAAAATTCTACAAATTCTGCATCAAATATATGAAGAGTTCTAGGGTTATTGTAAATTGCCACCCCAAAAAAATCACTACCCACACCTACAATCATATCTTTTGTTAAAAAACCAATAAAAATACTTGGCACAGCTAGTACACATAAAGCAATAAACATATAGCTAAATGTCTCATGAGCAAAGCCTATCACCGGTCTTACTCCATTAGGTTTAACTAGAAAGGTCAAACATGCTAATCTTGTAGAATAAAAAGCAGTTAGAAAAGCACCAAATGTTCCCAAATAATAACTGAAATGACTGAATGGAGTAAATTTACCATAAGCTAGTTCAAGTATTAAATCTTTAGAATAAAACCCTGCTAAAAAAGGGAATCCAATCAAAGCTAAAGATGCAATAGTCATCACTGAATAAGTGAAAGGAACTAACTTTTTTAATCCGCCCATTTTTCTCATATCTTGCTCATCGTTCACTGCATGAATAACCATACCAGCTCCTAAGAATAATAAAGCTTTAAAAACTGCATGATTTGCTAAATGAAAAATACCTACAGCGTAATCAGAAAGTCCGCAAGCAAAAACCATGTAACCTAATTGACTACATGTAGAATAAGCGATTACTCGTTTCAAATCATTTTGCAACAACCCAACACTTGAAGCGAAAAAAGCCGTACACGCACCTAACGTAGTTACTAACTGCAAACCATTTGGCGCAAGTTCATAAAGGAAAGACGATCTTGCAATGAGAAAAACACCAGCAGTAACTAATGTTGCAGCATGAATCAACGCAGATACTGGAGTGGGACCTTCCATTGCATCAGGTAACCACGTGTGCAAACCTAACTGCGCAGACTTACCAACAGCACCAAGAAACAAGAACACACAAATCAAAGACAAGATATTGAAATCCATGTTCAAAAAATTTACTGTTTGTGTTTTAAAGAATGGAGCTAGAGCAGCAACAGTTGCATAATCAACTGATTTGAAGTTCACATACAGTGTTAAGATAGCCATAATCAAACAAAAATCACCAATTCTATTGATTACCATGGCTTTGATTGCAGCCTTATTAGCTTGAACCCGGGTAAACCAAAAGTTAATTAGCAAATAAGAAGCTAATCCAATACCTTCCCAACCTAGAAACATTTGAATGTAATTATCACCAGTTACTAAAATCAACATGAAAAACGTGAATAGAGACAGGTATGACATGAACCGTGGCAAATGAGGATCGTGTGACATATATTCAATCGAATATAAATGTACCAGTGATGACACAGAAGTTACAACGCAACACATAATTACAGTTAAACTATCAAATTGAAAGCCCCAATTTATTAGTAAAACTTCAGAACTCACCCACGGAGCTAATCGTATATAAACAGGGCTTCCCATAAGACCAACTTCGTAAAAAGCAAAAAGAGATAAAATAAATGTCAAAACTAAGCAACTAGTAGTAGTAATAGCTGCACCTTTAGGGCCTATATGTCTACCGAATAATGCAGTAACACTAAAACCAAAAAATGATAAAAAAATTAATGGAATATACATACTTAACAAGGATTTTAACCTTTTTGCAATTTTAAAAACAACATCTTAAGGGATTTGAACCCATGACCGTCAGCTTAGAAGGCTGTTGCTCTATCCAACTGAGCTAAAGATGCATAATCTTGACCATCCACATCAAACATAAAAAATATTTCTTAGATAAATTTCACCACAAGAATCAAATGATTGAATGTATTCCTTTGATAAACTTATTCCGTTTAACATAAACTTCGAATCCATATTCGCCAAACCTTTATCTTTTTTAAATTTTTTTTCAATGAAATAGTTTTTTTGCAACAAAATATTATCAGGATCTATAAATCTTAAAACAGACTTATTCGTTGTTTGATTTCTAAACACCGCTTCTATTTCTAATTTCAACCCAGAAAAACTTAAACTTTTTAGTCTTTTTAGGAATAACAAAAAAATTTGCGGCTTAATAGAGAAAATTAAAAAATGTTTAGAAAAAATTCTATACTCGAACTGTTCTTGAGCAGTTTTGTTAACATGCGGCGATTTTAAGATACTAACAAACTTTCGTTTTTGACGTTTTGAAAAAGGTTTCACAAAAATTGGTAGGGATCTAATTCTCATAAAAACTCCAATAAATTTTTTCAATATCATTCTGTTTCTACAAGAAACTTTTAAATAAAAAAACATTGTTAATTTGTAATCTTGCCAAAAATAAACACAAGAATAAAGTATCTTATTGAATATTTGTCTACAGAAGAAGTGGGATTCGAACCCACGATACAATTATCTTTGTATAAAGATTTAGCAGATCTTCGCTTTAAACCTCTCAGCCACTCTTCTAAATGTTTAATTTAACAATAAAGTTGCTTTGTAAAATAAAAGATAGATAAATGTAGGATCTAAACACAAAATAATTAGTGAAAAAGAGAGAACAGCTATCAAAAGCGCTTTGTTAGTGGTAATTGGTACATATAATTTTCCAACAAGAGCATTCTCAAAATATAAGATTTTAATCAGTCGAATATAGTAAAAAGTTGAGATAACAGTTAGTAAGATACTTACTAATGAAATCAAATAGGCTGAAGATTTAACTACAACTGAGAAAACACCTAACTTTATAAGAAATCCTACTAAAGGTGGAATACCAGCTATTGAAAACAATGTCATAGTTAAAATGAATGCTAACATAGGGTTTGATTCCTTTAAAAGAACTAAATCACCTAACTCTTTATTGTTTTTGTTAAAATAGACATCATCTTTGTTTATTAAAAATAAGTAAACTGCCCAAAAAGCTAAGCCAGAAATCATATAAATAGACAAATAATAAAACATCATTTGCAATCCTTCTATGTTACCTGTACTGAAAGATAACAATAAGTAACCAGTATGACTAATAGAACTGTAAGCGAGTAAAGTTTTTAATTTTCGTTGCTCTAAACCTCCAAGCGAACCAACGAAAACACTCAAAACAGCTAGAGCAAAAAAATATAATTGAAAATCGTTAACAAAAATTTGATAGAATCCTACATAAGAAAGTCTCATTAATAAAACGAACAAACTAATCTTTGGGATGACTGCAAAAAAAAAAGTCGTAGTGTTTGGAGAACCTTCATAAACGTCTAATGACCAAAAATGAAAGGGAGCAATTGAAAGCTTAATAAATAACCCAACACAAATCAAAAAAAAACCGATTGAAACGAAATTCAAATTAAACATTGACGAGTCTACTGTAGCTAAAACTGCTAGACCCGAATTGTAGTAAGATTGGTAAATTTGCTGTACTAACGAAAATTCTCCTTTTGTGTAAAAGTTTATATTTGATAACAACCCAGAACCTTCAATTGAATTCACAAAATTAATGTCTTGACAAAATTCTATTAACCCGTAACCAAATTTTTGACTTAGAATTAAATCCATTATAAAAACACTTGGTAAAAAATCCGTAACGAAATGATTCGAATAACAGTTTGCTGATGAATTACCGTTCATATTCGTTATATCAGAACTACTACTACACCAATCAATAAGATTATCTGACGAAGTTCCATACAATGAAGGCAAAGTTGTTAAAAATTCATCTGTTATAAAAATTTCATTACAAACGCCTAAAACTAATGGATCTAAAAAATTGTGAAATCTTTCAATAACAGTCGAAAACACTTCTAAACTCACATTATTCTCGATAGGTAATGAAAGAAGAGAAAAAAACAATCGAAGATCATCAAAAATTAGACTTCCCACGCAACCGTAAATGATAGAAGCACCAAACAAAAAAAAAGAAGAAGATAGAGCACCAACAATAAAGTATTTCAAACCGCTCTCTATTGAATAACTAGAATCTCTCTTAAAAGCAGCCATGATGTAAAAAGCAATACTGTGCAGTTCAATTGCAAGATAGGCTGTAATTAAATCATTTGCTGAACATAAAAGCAATAGTCCCAGAACTGATATAGTAATTAAAACAACATATTCAAAATTATTTTGAATAGGTTCATCACGAAAAGAAGTATTGATAATTATCAAAAACGCTATCGAAGAAACACAAATCATCAATTTAGTAGCAAAACTTAGGTAATCGTTGATAATAAAATTATTGCTACCAAACAAATTCATTGTTAACAAATCTTCATTTAGCAGAAGAAATAACGATAAAATAATAAGTAAAAGACCCACATAGTAAATTTGCTGGTTTAAAATAACAAAACCAGCTTTACGTTCATAAGCTGTACTAATTGCATAAAAAGTGATTTGAAGAATGGAACAGCTTAAGAAAAGTTCTGTTGAGAGAGACATTTCCTTTAAATGGTATATTTGAAATAATTCTAAATTCATCATAACTTGTCGAGAATGGGACTTGAACCCAAAATGCTACAAAAGACCTTTTGTTTGTCTTTTTTCTCGACGATTGTTTTTACTTATGTTACTATCGAAGCCAATATATCACTAGGAATACTTACCTTAAAAAATATATAATCGAATTTTAAACATGAAAGACTAATCAATCTTATAATTCACCAATTTTGTTTCTACTATTCCAATAATCGGTACTAAGATTAAAAAGAAACCAAAATAATAGATAGACGCAATCTGACCTAACAATATAAACGGATCCGTAATTGGGGCCTGTCCAACCCACATCAAAGTAGCAAAATCTGCCACTAATAACCAATAAAAAAGTTTGAATATAGGTCTATAGGTAGTATTTCTAATGTAGCCTGTATAAGAAAAAGGAATGACTAGCATAACTAAAATAGCTCCTACCATAGCAACAATTCCTGCGGCCTTATGAGGAATAGATCGCAAAATTGCATAAAACGGGAGAAAATACCACTCAGGGACTAAATGTTTAGGTGTTTCCATAGGATCTGCAGGAATACAGTTATCTGGATGGTTTAAAAGATTTGGAAAAAAGAAAACAAATACGCTAAAAAATAATATAAAACACGTAAATGCAAACAAATCTTTTGCAAAATAGTACGGATAAAAAGGAACATCGTCCACACCAGTATCAGAGCCAATAGGGCTAGTTGAACCATCTTTGTGTAATAACGCCAAATGAATAATTGTTAATCCAGCTACCAAAAACGGTAATAAAAAATGCACACTATATATACGTCTCAAAGTAGGCGCATTTACAGTGAAACCACCCCAAAGCCATTCTACAATCGTTTGACCTCCAAACGGAATCGCTGTAACCATGTTAGTAATCACAGTCGCTCCCCAAAAACTCATCTGACCCCATGGAAGCACGTAACCAGTAAAAGCCGCTCCCATAACCAATAAAAATAAGACCACTCCAGAACACCAAAGTAACTGTCGTGGTTTCATATAAGAACCGTAATACAAACCTCTGAAAATATGCGAATACAAAATGATGAAAAACATTGAAGCACCATTTGCGTGGACATATCGAATGAACCACCCATTAGGAACATCTCGCATTATATATTCAACACTTGCAAAAGCCAAATCAATATTTGCAGTATAATGTGTTGACAGAAGAATTCCAGAAAGAATCTGAATAACAAGACAGACTCCAGCTAGAGACCCAAAACTCCAAGCATATGTTAAACCAATAGGGGTTGGGTAGTGAATCAAATGACAATCAACAAAACCCAACAAATAAGTTTTGTTCCATCGAAATTTGTTTAAAGATACGTTTCTAACTCGTGTTCGTGTTGCCAATGAAGTTTGTTTTACAATTTCGTTCAAACCTAAATCATTTTTTAAAAAAAAGTTAGTAACCATTTGTAATTCTAAATTAGAACAGTTGCCGATAAATTGTTAGGTTCAAGGTTACCCCACCAATAAATATTTATAAACAAAAATAACCAAACAACATCAACGAAATGCCAGTACCAAATTGCCGATTCAAACCCAAAATGATGAGTAGTTGTTTGCTGTCCTAAAATAATTCGCACAAAAGAAATCAGTAAAGCGATGGTACCCACGAAAACGTGAAATCCGTGAAACCCAGTTGCCATATAAAAACAAGAACCGTAAATTCCATCACTAATGTTAAAAGGCGCTGTCACATATTCTAAACCTTGAAAATAAGTAAACAAACTAGCTAGCAATATAGTATAGATCATTGAAATCACTACGTGTCGCTTCGCCCCTAAAATAATTGCATGATGCGCCCAAGTTACTGTAGCTCCAGAGCTTAGCAAAATAAACGTATTTGTTAACGGAACTGTATAGGTATCAATAACAGTAATTGCTTTAGGTGGCCATACACCGCCGATATTGAATACCGGTGCTAAACTAGAATGAAAAAAACCCCAGAAAAAAGCAAAAAAGAACATAATTTCTGAAACAATAAAAAGAATCATACCTAACCTTAAACCCCTTTGTACCGCAACGGTGTGATGTTCTTCGTAGGTGGCTTCTCTGACAATATCTCGCCACCAGGTATACATGACTAAAAGCACAAGGCAAAAACCATTTAAAAGGAGGCTAAAACCACCTATCATCTTTTGCATGTATAAAACCAATCCACTAGTTAAACATAAACCTCCAATAGATGCTAAAAGAGGCCAAGGACTAGGGTCTACTAAATGAAACTGATGAGCTGTGTTTAAATATTTAAAATCAAATCTAGTTTTTATATCACTCATTTTATTGAAACAAATTTTGTTTACCGTTCTTGCCAAAAACAACGTAAAAATATGCGAAAGATCTTTGACAACTTAACTCCATTCAATTGCACCAACACACCAAACATAAATAAAACCAATTCCCAACTCCGCCAAAAACTCAACCATAGACCAAAAACCTAATAAATCTAATTGTGAAAGCGAAAGACACCAAGGTAATAGAAAAATGATTTCAATATCGAATAGCACAAACAATATTGCAATTATATAGAATCTAATATTGAACTGCTCTCTAGTGTCCCCATAAGGGTCAAAACCACATTCATATGTTGAGAGCTTTTCAGTTTCTGGGCTTTGAGTTACTAACAAATACGACAATGAAATAATTAATAAACCCAAAAAAGTAGCAAAACATAAATAAACAAAAATACTTAAATATTCTTCTTTAACTGAAGAACTCTTTACTATATCAAATTGTTCTAAATAACCTTTCGAATTTATAAAACTTTTAATAAAAAAATTAACATCCATAAAAACCTTTTTAACAAAACGAACACATTTTTTATTTTGTTGTTGAAAAACTAATTATACGATTTCTCCTTCAAAATTCTCGAAAATGAAAATTTCTTGTCAAATTAGAAAAAATTAGTCGTACTAGATCTCACTATCTTTGAACAATTAATCAAAACGGAAGAATTGTAACTAAACGAATCTTTTCCATTACTATTAAAAAAATCATCTAACCAATTCTTCAATTTTGTATCAATTACTTTGATTTTTGAAGATTTGATTGATTGTGTAATTGGTTTAAAAATTGGTGAATTTTGTTTGTTTAAGTAAAAACTTAAACTCGTTAAAGTTTGTACTGCACTAAATTGAAAATTAACATAATTCTTAAAGTTAAACGAATTGATTGAATCAAAATTGATAAGCTGACTATCTTTTCTGTTGTTGAAAAACATTAAAGAATTGCTAACAGCGTATAATCTTCTTATTATTTGCCAATTAGTTTTAGCTTCTTTTTTGAAATGTAATAATTTTGTTGTCCGTTTAACTAGTCCTTCAGTATTAATATAAGTTTCATTATCTTCTAAAAACAAATTGCTAGGCAAGTGATAATAGTCTTTAAACATACTATCCTTTAGTTTTTCATAAGAAACTTTATTTGAAAGCTTAACATTCTGATCGACAAAGATTTTATTCTTAAACGAAGAATTTGAAAAAGTATTCAATAAATGCAATTCTGTTAATTTTTTCATGTTAGCAGTAGAACTAAGAGAAACATTTATATAATACAAACCGAAAAAATTACCTAAATCTTCTGGCGACAAAGGTAAAAACTTATTCAATGATTGAATACCCGCATTACTTATATTGTGGTTTAATACGCTAAGGCCACTCCAAGCTGTTTCCAACACATGAACGTACTTAAAAACTTCATTAAATGTCTTGGAATCATTTCGTTTAAAAAACTCGGTATTCGTTATAATAATAGGAAATTCTGCATTTTTTATATCTTGGCAAACCAAATTAGTACCTTCAGCCAAAGATTTCAATGTTTGAAAATTTGAACCCAAATTATAAGTTGGAAACGTCAAATCCAAAATGGACCCAATATTAAACAATTTAAAATCTCCTTTCAAAAAACGCTGACGTAGGCTTAAATTCAAAACATAACCTTCATACCTAGGGTTGGTATTTAAAAGAATTCCTAAAGTAGACATTTGAAGTTTAGGGGTTTGAGTCAAAGGTGTCAATTGATAGTCACATTCTAAATCATTTGCAATCTTATAATTCTCCACTTTCCTAAGTTCAATTAAAGAACAGTTCTGTTTCAAAAGATATAACATATTCAAAGTTTCTAAACTAACATTTTCAAAAGCCAAGATCAAAGATAAAGCATTTTGCTTCTGAAAGTTGAAATGGTCCACAAAATAAATCAATTCTGAAATTTCTTTAAAAAAATTTTCCCAATCGGTTGGTTTAGACGACGTCCTTTCAAACATTCCGTCAAAAAAAAGCCGCCCTTTATCTGTTAACCAAGGAATGTTAACATCATTGGGTTCTGCTAAAAAGATTTGATTCTCTCTAATAGATAAACGTAAATTCACCCCAAAACTATCTGTCGGGTCAATCCCTTCACCTTCTATAAATTCCCATTCTCTAAGCTCGTCTGAAAACGATTTAAGTGTTAATGCTCCCATCTATAAATATCCACATAAGCGATAGCGGGCTCGAACCACTAACTTTCTCGTTGTAAGCGAGACACTCTACCAATTGAGTTAATCACTTTGACGGAAAAGGGACTTGAACCCCTGACATTTGGATTATGATTCCAACGTTCTAACCAACTGAACTATTCCACCTAAATTGCAAATTAAAGAGAAAATCAATCTTAATTCATTTTTTCATGGGTTTATGTGAAAGTGGCCTTTTAAACCCTTTACAGTAAAAGACCAATCAAATGATATTCTAGCGAATTTTTAGGAAAAATTTGGATTATTTAATGATTTAAAAAATTCTAGAAAAAATAAAGTAATTTTCAAAAAAAATTGAATTTTCTTGAAATTTGGATCTTTATAAAAGATTTCTTAAAACAATTTCTCAAAAATTTCAAAATTCTAAAAATTGCAAATTAAAGAGAAAATCAATCTTAATTCATTTTTTCATGGGTTTACCTGAAAGTAGCCTTTTAAACCCTTTACAGTAAAAGACCAATCAAATGATATTCTAGCGAATTTTTAGGAAAAATTTGGATTATTTAATGATTTAAAAAATTCTAGAAAAAATAAAGTAATTTTCAAAAAAAATTGAATTTTCTTGAAATTTGGATCTTTATAAAAGATTTCTTAAAACAATTTCTCAAAAATTTCAAAATTCTAAAAATTGCAAATTAAAGAGAAAATCAATCTTAGTTCATTATACAAAAAAAATTGTTTTATAAGACATTTCTTCTTGACAATTGTTTCGAAATTGATTGCTCTCGAACATTTACTCTATTGAACACAGTTTTTACTGTTAAAAATGCAACAGCAATTGCAGCTAAATACAAAATCAATCCTGCTATTAAAATCTGTAAAACATATTGAGTATAAAATACTTGACCAAATACGTAAACATCGGGCAACGAATCTAGTTTTTCGTACCAATTGATGTAAGAGTTGTGGTCTTGTAATGTAAAATTTGTATCTTTTGAAAACACTTTTGAAAACGCACCATAAATTTCTATTGTCATTGTCAAACCAATTAGAATACCCATAGGGAAATATAGTCTGCTCATTTGCAACTCTCTATATTTTATATCTAACATCATAACAACGAACAAAAAAAGAATAGCAATGGCACCTAAATAAATGACTAAGAAAAAAAGTGCAAGAAATTCATTTTCAAATAAGAATAATAACATTGAAGCTGATAAAAAACTTGCTACCAAAAATAAAACTGAGTGTAGAGGATTTCGACTAATAATAACCATTGAAGCACTGATTAGCAACAATGCACACATAATATATGTTGAATAAATCATTGTATGTCAGAGGCAGGATTTGAACCTACAAACTTTAGGGCATGAACCTAACGTGCTAACCAATGCACTTCTCTAACAAACAATTAACAAATCTTTAGATGATTCCCAAATCATTTAGTATTTTAAAAGATGTTAATTCAAACTCTTGAAAACTTTTTTCAGGTTTAATTAATCAAAAAAATCAATTAGCAAAAAAAGGAATCGAACCTTATAATCTTTAATAAGATAAAACCGATAATTTTTACTTTATTCCAGCTACACGTTCCCGTACAGCTACCTTGTTACGACTTCATCCAAATTATCAATCTCTCAATGGATTTTATTAAAATCTTCAAGCGAAACTGATTCTTTGCAAGTGACGGGCGGTGTGTACAAGGCCAATTTACATGTTCACCGCAACGTGCTGATTTGCGATTACTAGTGATTCCAACTTCATGTAGACGAGTTGCAGTCTACAATCCGAACTGGGAAAATTTTTGTGGATTAACTCAAAATTTCTTTTTTGTTACCTTCTGTAATTTTCATTGTAGCACATGTGTAGCCCAATTCATTAGGGTCACATTGACTTGACTTTATTCTTACCTTCCCTCAACTTATCATTGACCGTACTTTCAAAGCCTTTAAAAAACTCTCTTTCTTCATGAAAGATTTTAATTTGTCAAAACTTTTAAAAAAGTAAGAGTTGCGCCCGTTTCAGGACCTAACCAGACGTCTCACGACACGAGCTGACGACAGTCGTGCAACACCTGTAAGAAAATATCGTATAAAAAGACCAAATCAATTTATGCGATCATTTAAATATGTCAAGAATTGGTAAGGTTTTGCGCGGATTATCGCATTAAACCACATGCTCCACCACTAGTGTTAGACCCCCGTCAATTCCTTTGAGTTCCAATCTTGCGATCGTACTCCTCAGGCGGAGTGCTTATTGCGTTAGCTTGAAAATCTAAATAATAAAAATATTACAATTAAATTACAGCACTCAGAATTTACAGCGTAGACTACCAGGGTCTCTAATCCTGTTTGCTACCTACGCTTTCGTCCCTCAACGTCAGTTTATACCAAAAAGTTGCCTTCGCTGTCGGCATTCCTTTATATATCTACAGATTTCACCCTTGTCGTATAAAATTCTACTTTTCTGTATTAAACTCAAAGCAAAGCAGTATTAATCGCGAAGTTAAGATTAAGTCTTAAAATTTAACAAAAAACTTACTTTGCAGTCTACGGACCCTTTACGCCCAGTCATGCCGAATAACGCTTGCCCTTCCCGTATTACCGCGGCTGCTGGCACGAGTATTAGCCAGGACTAAAATTCAATTGAATAATGTCATTATCTTCTTCAATTAAAGGATCTTACAACTTAAATAAGCCGTCATCACCCATTTAGTATTGCTGGATCAAACTTTCGTTCATTGTCCAATATTCCTCACTGCTGGCCGACATGTCAGCCTGGACCTTATTTCAGTTCCAGTGTGGTTGATCATCCTCTAAGACCAACTAAAGATCGTTGGCTTGGTAAGCTTTTAACTTACCAACAACCTAATCTTATGCAGATTTATCTTTCAACGGCTTTACCCTTTTAAAAATATTCAGTATTTCAACTCAATCAAGTGAATCTTTGTCCTGAATTGAAAGGAAAAATTCTGCGAATACTCACCCGTTCGCCACGAAAAAAAAAATTTCCGTTCGACTTGCATGTGTAAAGCATACTACTAGCGTTCATTCTGAGCCAGGATCAAACTCATATTATTTGATTATATCTATTTACATAACTATATAATCTGTTCGTGAATTAAAATCTAATATTAAACCAAAAATCAATAATTTGGTTCAAGAATATAAAAAGTATATCAAAATTAATTTAGTACCTGTTAGCTAAAAATCTTACAATTCTTACACTTCAGGCCTATCAATGTAATAGTCTGTTACATTTTTAAAAAAAATTGTATTAAGGCTAATTTCTCACTTAGATGCTTTCAGTGATTATTTATTATAAATGTAGCTACCCGACTATGCTATTGGTATAACAATCGGTTCACCATGGATTTACTTTTCCCGGTCCTCTCGTACTAAGGTTTACCCCTTTCAATTTTTTGCACTTACAGTAGATAGGGACCAAACTGGCTCTCGCCGTTCTGAACTCAGATCACGTAACGCCTTCATTAGCGAACAGCTAAACCCTTGGAACCGTCTTCAGCTCCAGGATGCGTTGATCCAACATCGAGGTGCCAAACCACCCCGTCGATATGGTCTCTAGAGGGTGATTAGCCTGTTATCCCTAGCGTACCTTTTATTCGTTGAGCGATGATCATTCCACTCAGAATCATCGGATCACTATAACCGACTTTCGTCCCTGTTTGATTTGTCAATCTTACAGTCAAGCAAACATATACTATTATGCTTTAAAGTTGTTAAAGTTCAACTTAAGTTTACCTTTGTACGCCTCCGTTACTCTTTAGGAGGCGACCGCCCCAGTCAAACTACCCATTATACAATGTCTTAAAAAATAAGTAATAAAAAATTTCTAGAGTGGTATTTCAGTAATGTTTAACTTATTTACTTGCGTAAAGAGTTTCTTATAACTTCCCACCTATACTACACAAAAAAAATTTTATCACAATGTATAACTGCAGTAAAGGTGCAAGGGTCTTTCCGTCTAGCTGTAAGAATTTCGCATCTTCACGAAAAATTCAATTTCACTGAGTTTATGTTGGAGACAGTAGGACAGTCATTACGCCATTCATGCAGGACACCAATTAAATGCCAAGGAATTTCGCTACCTTAGGATCGTCAAAGTTACAACCGCCGTTTACTGGGAGTTAGAGTCAAAGCCAAATGACTTTTTCCTTTAATCTTGCAGCACTGGGCAGGCGTCAGTTTCAATACATCTTCTTACGAATTAGCAGAAACCTGTGTTTTTGTTAAACAGTTGCTGTCCCCGATTTTGTGACAACTTTTCCAGGTTGCCCTGGAAAAGTCACTCCTTCTTCCGAAGTTAGGGAGTCATTTTGCCGAGTTCCTTCAACATAATTCTCTCAAGCACCTTAGTTTACTAAACTTGTTCACCTGTGTCGGTTTAGGGTACGGTTAATTAACTTAAAAGCTATTTCTTGAAAATATTATGAAACCTTTATTCAAACCATAGAATAAAAATAACATTCATATTTTGTCACTTCTAGGTAATAAAAAGTAATTTTTTTCTCATTAAATCAAAACTTTCGTTTCTATTCTTAGAGACCGATTAACAATTAATTAAATACCAAAACGGATTAGCCTTGTTTTGGAAACCTTGAACTTTAGGTGACAGTGTTTTACACACTGTTTATCGTTACTCATACCAACATTTTCGTTTCTGATATTTCCATTTTATATTACTATAAAACTTCTTAAACTTACAGAACGTTCTGCTACCATTTAATTTTGATAAATTTACAACTTCGGCAAATGATTTTAGTTCCATACATTTTCACTGCAAAAAAACTAAACCAATGAGCTGTTACGCTTTCTTTAAAAGATGGCTGCCTCTAAGCCTACTTATCGGTTGTCTGCATTTTTTCACAATTTTTTCACTTAACCATTTTTAAGAGCCTTATCTAATAATCTGGGCTGTTTCCCTTTTGACCATGAATCTTAGCACTCATGGTCTGTCTGTTTAAATTCGTTACAATTAACATTCGAAGTTTCAATAAATTCAGTAAAACGTTAAGTCCCCATCATTTATCGAGAGCTCTACCTTTAAAAAAGTTATTCAAACGCTCTACTAAAATAGATTTCGCAGAAAACCAGCTATCTCTAAGTTTGATTGGCCTTTCACCCCTAATCACAAATCATCCCAACATTTTTCCACATGTACGGGTTCGGTCCTCCAAAAGGCGTTTCCGCCTAAATTTCAACCAGTTCATGATTAGATCACTTAGTTTCGGGTCTTATTCTAGAGACTAAAAATAGCCTTTTAAAACTTAATTTCTTTACGCCTACATATCTAATTATTTAAGCTCGCCACTAAAATAAACTTGTTGGTCCATTATACAAGAGGTACGTCATCATTTTAAAAACTATGACAGATTGTTAGCATTAAATTTCAAAATCTTTTCACTTTCGCAAAGTCTTTTTCACTTTTCCCTCACGGTACTTGTTCACTATCAGTCATTAAGATTTTTAGACTTTGAGGGTGGTCCCCCAATATTCAAACAAACTACGACTTAGTCTATTCTACTAAATAAAAATTCAAATTTTATTTCACAGGGCTGTCCTGTTTTCAGGTTACCATGCTATGGCTATATCAATATTAAACAAATTCCGTCATTTTTAAGTCTATTACTGCGTTCGCTCGCCACTAGTAACAGCACCTCGTTTGATTTTTTGACTTTGGTTACTTAGATGATTCAATTCACCAAATTTTTTGCTTAAAAGTAAATTCAAGCAATTTTTCTTTCATTGAAAATCAGTTTTCCGAATTTATGGGAAGTTGTAGATCTAAACATGACAATTTGCTCCTTACAACATTTCGTTAGAAAACGCCCATATAAAGTCTTAATGCTTAAGCATCCATTTAATGCTGTTTAAACTTTTTATAAAAAAGAGGCGAATAACAGGATTCGAACCTGTGACTTTTAGAACCACAACCTAACACTCTAACCAACTGAGTTATATTCGCCATCTAATTAATACCTTTTTTATAAATCACATTAAAATTCTTACAAATAACAATAACATCAGTAGCACAAAATAAAAAACCGTCTAAAAAAGCTCATATAACTGTTCTACGTCTCTGGTTAACCTGAGTTTTTTTGCTCAATTACGTATTCACAGTAACTTTTTAAACGCAAATCTGAATAAGTATCTACTAAATTTAGTTGAAGAACATGTTTTTAACGGGATTTGAACCCGTATTTCCACTGTGAAAGAGTGGCGTCCTAACCATTAGACGATAAAAACAAGCAGAATCAATCGGAAAAAACAGTGGAAAAAAACTTTAATCCAAACAAAACCCTTCGCGAAACTCTGCATTGAAATTTCTCCTCATTATTTTTGAACAATCCAACGTTCTGGGAATACACAACTAAAAAAAATTTCAAAATTCTAATAATTGCAAATTAAAGAGAAAATCAATCTTAATTTATTTTTTCATGGGTTTATTAAAAAGTGGCCCCAAAAACCCTTTGCAGTAAAGGACCAATCAAATGATATTCTAGCGAATTTTTAGGAAAAATTTGGATTATTTAATGATTTAACAAATTCTGGAAAAAATAAAGCAATTTTTTTTGAAAATTTGATTTTCTTGAAATTTGAATTTTTATAAGAAATTTCTTAAAACAATTTTTCAAAAATTTTATTAATTGATTGCAAATTAAAGAGAAAATCAATCTTAATTCATTTTTTCATGGGTTTATGTGAAAGTGGCCTCAAAAACCCTTTGCAATAAAGGACCAATCAAATGATATTCTAGCGAATTTTTAGGAAAAATTTGGATTATTGATGATATTTTGATAGATTTTGAACGAAAACCATAATCATTTCTAAATGATCTAAGATTTTGAAAATCTACAACTAAACAAAATTTCAGAGTTTTGATAATTGCAAACTAAAAAGAAAATCAAGTTTAATTTATTTTTCTATAATATGATATAGATTATGATTATATGTTATTTTA
>Ga0209503_10000199_pt1 | contig 41476 bp, 37 predicted proteins | sample SouAtlMetagenome_2_FD_187448 | JGI IMG/M metagenome (GOLD analysis project Ga0209503, IMG submission 187448) | Marine eukaryotic phytoplankton communities from Atlantic Ocean - South Atlantic ANT15 Metagenome (SPAdes) (version 2) | ecosystem: Environmental > Aquatic > Marine > Oceanic | place...
TGATACGTAACAATAATACCCGATTGACCATTCAAAATCTCGTCAGTCTTCTGAGATAAATCAAAATACGATACAATCCCATCATAATCGTCATCACACTCCTCTAAAGAAGTAGGTACTATCACTTCAGGAGGACTGATTGTTTCAATTAAAAAGCTACTGATCGAAAAACATGTAGGATTTGAATCGGGTACAATCCTAGTAAAAACGGTTTGAGAAAAAGCTTCTAGGTTGTCATATGATGATGAATTTTCAATAATATTTATATTATTAATTGCATCATCTTCGGTAACAAAATAAGAAATTGTAAATTCATCCGAACTAAGCTGATTAATAATATTGGGATCCTGCGTATTTAAATCAAAAATACCATCACCGTCAATATCAAAATTATTACAGGAATTTAGTGTGGGTAAGTTACCAACTTCTTCAGGGACAAAGAACTCAACTAATATTTCATCTGTAGTTGTACAATTTTCTGAGATAATCACTTCAACTGAGTATGTGCCCATTTCCGAGATAACTAATGTTGAAGAATTTTCATCATTAATGATAGCACCGTCTTTGTACCAATTAAAGATTGTTTCTTCTAATGAATCATCAATTTGAGTGTCAAGAATTATATCGTTGCCAACGCATTCCTCATCGCCTGAACCAATAAGAATATCATCACCGAGATTCACTCCAAGATCAAAACTACCAGCTTCTAAGAATACTGCAGAGTCGAGTTGATCGTCTGATGCGTCTGCTACTGCCAACTTAATATGATATGTTTCTCCGATATTAACATCGGCTTGAGCAATAAAAGGGATAGTTCTTCCGTCGTATCCGATATCTGGTTCACCAACAGGTGTATAACCGTGAAAGTATTCAGGATTGGCTGCTTCACACTCGAAATTGGCAGGGTGAATATTAGTGATGGCTATTGGAATATCTGTTTCAGGCAAAACAGCTAAATTAGTAGTGACCCCATTTTGGTCGGTCAATAAAAAAGCAAATACGTCAGAGTAATTACACTCATAACTACCCATATCATATTCCTCTGACGCCATAATGAATCTGAAACTTAGCTTATTTGATATTGGAACAAAATCAAATTCTATAACCGATGCATTATAAGTTTCATCTTCTATTAAAACATCAAGGTCGAAGTCTCCAGGCCAATCAAAGTTTCCTGATGATGCACCTCCCATAGATTCATTTGGTCCAGTGGCTAGAAGAGCGTTTCCAGATGATAAAATAATTCCTTCATTGAACGGAAAACCACCACTTGGTTCTAAAAAATGTGCAATTCCGTTAACATCTCCGAAATCATTTCCACTACTGTATGTTATATTTGAGATATTTGCACATAAATTATTAATCAAAACATCAGTCACTAATTCTTCGACCGTATAGCATTCCTGATCAACGGTTACATTTGGTGTGATAATTTCCGGAAAACCCGGTGTGATATTAAGTTGAATTTCAACCCTATTGTAAGTATCACATTCTCCGTTATCAAAAGGTGACACCCAATATGAATAATTTCCTGCCTCTAGCGAACCAGGTTCAAATGAAGTTCCAAAAAAAACAGAATCACCTCCATTTTCAGTCTCAAACCAATAAACTGAACCATCACCCTCATCTGATGATGCATTTAAAGATATTAGCCCACAATCAACTCCAACAAATGGTTCAACTGTTACTGTCGGTGGTGCTGAAAGGCTTGTACTGGATGACAGGTTTAATTCAGGGTCACCCGGCATACCTCCATACTCTACTACATATCCTTTAGGTTGATAGGGTCCACTTGAAGCACCTGTATTTGTTAAATCATTCCAAGACCCAACCAGCCCTATACTATCATCAGTAATGTGAGCATAATCTTCATTACCAGCCTGATTTGGTTCTGAGGGATCATTATTCCAGTTACTATACATTCCATTAACTGGGCCACCCCCTGTTTCCGGCCCTTGACCGACCCAAAAGGGAAGACCAGTTCCACCATTTTCAAGGCCCTCAGGACCAGTAACCCAATTCCAATTTCCTTCGATTCCTTGATCACTTGCACCAATCCATCCAGCCCCTCCTGCTTGTTCAGCTGATATTTGGTTTTCCTCGTCGGAGAGAATCGTTACCAAATATCCTTGTAGCCCATAATAATTTGAATTTATAGCTGCTTGTTCTGCTTGTGCCCATGTAATCCCAGTTTGTTCAAAATAAACGTAATAATGTCCAGTAGACGGAAGATAGTTTGCATCACCAATTGTAAATGAGAAAGATTTGTCGGATGGATTAGGACTGCTTGAAATAAAAACGACTTCATAAACAGCATCAATAATATCAGAAATTAATAGTTCCTCACCTGAAAAACCAGTAATTTCAAGTTTTCCTTCATCATAACTCCAAGTTGTGTTTAAATCTGGATTTGAGCCCGTATATACTAATTGATCTTCACTTGGTGAATATCCCTCTGAGATCTGAATATATAAAGCATCTAAAGTTGTATCGTCCGGATCTTCTATATTAAAAAAAGTAACTATATTTTGAGCAGTTTGAGGACAATAAACTGAATCCCCCTCAGACGAAATCACTGGGGGTAAGTTGTCTTGAGCCAAGATACTCCAAGCACATAAAACAAAAATTAAAGAAAAAAATAATTTTTTAATTGTTATGCGCATGGGGTATTTTTTTACTCGTAGCAAATATATATTTTATTAATTCTTATCATGTGAAATAAATACTAAAATTTCAAATCAATTTCCTGATACTTTTTTCAAAATTCCCCTGGATAATTGAGCTAGAAAAGGAAAACCCACTGAATCATAATCGTATTTGTCATCATTGTAAATTTTATTTGTATTCACATCTATTGTAGCGGTTAGAATTATCGATACATTATTCTTAACAATGTATGCTACATCGGTTAACTGCCCATATGCAAGACCAACTTTATTGAAAATCATAATCTTCTTGTCAAATTCAAATCTTTCGTCTCCATAAATAAAAAATTTATTGAAAAAATAAGGGTATTCTTCTGAATCATACCCAATTTCCTCAGGATAAGCTGACATATATTTAAATACAAGTTTTTTTTGTTTTTGAGTTAAATTAAACCTACTGGATTCTTCAAAATTTTCTGGAAAAAATAAAATCTTTATTATTTTATGTAAATCATTGATTGAAATAAAATTTTTATTGGAAAAATCCATAGATTTTTCCGTTAGGTTTCCTTCAATGTTAATGTATCCGCGTCCCTTTTTTAAACAACTTAAATTTAATTTAACCGGTGCGTCATTTATATTTTGAAATGAAATTATGGTGTCACTTATAAAAAAATCAACTCTTTTACCGTTTAAGTTTGAAGAGTTTGTAGTTGAAAGTCTGTGAAATATTTTAGATTCAATCAACCCTTTGGAGATAAATTTTTGGTTTATATAGTCTTGTCCTAAGAACTCAAAAAGTCTATTATTAGCTTGATTATCACTTAGGACAAATATTTTTTCTAGCTCCCTTCTCATAGTTGTTTTTAGAGTGTCATCCTCAAGCATAAAAGGGGTGTCAATTGATAAATATTTAAATTCGTTTAATTTTTCTAAAGCAAAAAGTGCTATGGGTAATTTTACAGTGCTAGCTGGGTAGAAATAATGATCTGAATTTACATTATATTCGTATTCATTGAATCCTTTTTTTTCATCAATTATACTTAGTTTTATCTGGGCTTTATGTTTATTTAATATTTTTATGACATCTGAATTATTATCGATAAACTTGCTTGTAAATTCTGAATTTTCAGATGATGAACAACTTAAAATTAGAAATAGAAGTATATTAGCCGGCTTTTTCATAATTGATAAATTTATTAATAAATTTTTTGATAAATAATTTTAATTTATCTGGCCTAACGTACTATGTTTGTTAAATTTGTTTTTCTAATAAATTAAGTATGAACCTACACGAATATCAAGCAAAGGAGATTTTAAATGGATTTGGAGTAAGAATCCAAAGAGGCTACGTCGCTTCATCGCCTGAAATAGCTGTTGAAAAGGCAAAAAAATTAAATCATGAAACAGGAACTGATTTTTTTGTAATCAAAGCCCAAGTTCATGCTGGTGGTAGAGGAAAGGGTGGAGGAGTTAAACTTGCTAAGTCTGTTGAAGAAGTTTATGCGATTTCTGATAAAATAATAGGTATGAATTTGATTACTCCGCAAACTAATAAAGAAGGTAAGAAGGTTCATCAAGTTTTAATTGCTGAGGATGTTTATTACCCTGGTGATCATGAAGTTGAGGAGTATTACATTTCGGTTTTATTAAATAGAGTTAGTGCTAAAAATATGATTATGTATTCTACTGAGGGTGGTATGGATATTGAAAAAGTTGCTGATGAAACTCCACATCTAATACACACCCTTGATATTTGTCCAAAAAAGGGTCTTTCTGATGAGAATGCAAAAGAAATTGCTGTTAATTTAAATCTTAAAGGGAATGCAAAGAGCGAGATGATTTCTTTCGTTAAGTCTTTATATGATGCTTATGATAATTCAGACTCTTCTCTCTTTGAAATAAACCCAGTAATAAAAACAAGTGACGATAAAATCCTTGCTGTGGATGCTAAAGTAACAATAGATGATAATGCATTATTTAGGCACAAAGAATATATTGAAATGAGAGATGTAAGAGAAGAAAATCCTATTGAAGTAGAAGCAAAAAAAGTTGGATTGAATTATGTTGATTTAGACGGTAATGTTGGATGTATGGTAAATGGAGCAGGACTGGCAATGGCAACTATGGATTTGATTAAGCAGGCTGGTGGTGAACCGGCAAATTTTTTAGATGTGGGTGGAACTGCTGACAGTGAAAGGGTAGAAACAGCCTTTCGTATTATCATGAAAGATCCAAATGTTAAAGCTATTCTTATAAATATTTTTGGAGGAATTGTTAGATGTGATCGTGTGGCAAACGGAATTGTAGATGCTTGTAAAAACATGAAAGATGACATATCCATTCCAATCATAGTTAGACTAGAAGGTACTAACTCAGAAATTGCTAAAGAAATTATTGATTCCTCCGGACTAAATTTTCACAGTGCAATTGAGTTTAAAGAGGCGGCAGATAAAGTTCAACAAGTTTTAGGTACTGCTTGATTTTAGCTCTTTCATTTTTTTTATTTGATCTCTATAAAGTGCTGCAGATTTAAAATCCATATCCTTTGCTGACCTTTCCATTTCTTTTCTAAGTTCTCGTATCTTTTTATCAAAGTCTTTTAATTTTTTTGGAATAATAAAATCAATTACCGTATCGTCTTCAATTTCTGATTTATTTTTTAACAATTTTTCGGTTAATGGATTTTTAATGCTTTTTACAACTGGTTTTGGAACAATTTTATTGATTTTGTTATATTTTGATTGCTTAGTTCTTCGATAATTAGTTTCTTCAATAGTTTTATTTATGCTTTTAGTCATTTTATCAGCGTATAAAATCGCTTCACCATTAATATGTCTTGCCGCTCTACCCACCGTTTGAGTTAGAGATCTATGAGATCTTAAAAAACCTTCTTTGTCAGCATCTAAGATTGCAACAAGGGAAACCTCTGGAAGATCTAACCCTTCTCTAAGCAAATTTACACCTATAAGTACATCAAATTTATCTTCTCTTAATCCCTGCATAATCTCTACTCTTTCAATTGTATCAACATCAGAATGGATATATTTTGATCTAATATCAATTTTTACAAGAAAACTTGTTAATTCCTCTGCCATTTTTTTAGTAAGTGTAGTAACAAGTATTTTTTCTTTAGAATTTAACCTATATTGTATTTCTTCGATTAAATCATCTATCTGATGTTTCGTTGGTTTGATGATTATTTTAGGGTCTAATAGGCCTGTAGGTCTTATAATTTGTTCTACGATAATTCCTTCTGACATTTCCAGTTCATAGTCTGCGGGTGTAGCACTAACGTATATAACATTTTTTTGCAATAATTCAAATTCCTCAAATTTTAGAGGTCTATTATCCATTGCGGCAGGTAGTCTAAATCCGTATTCAACAAGGTTTTCTTTTCTACTTCTATCCCCACCATACATAGCCCTTACCTGAGGAATAGTTACGTGACTTTCATCGATCACAGTTAAGTAATCATCCGGAAAATAGTCTAGTAAGCAAAAGGGTCTTGTTCCAGGATTTCTTCCATCAAAATACCTAGAATAGTTTTCAATACCTGAGCAGTAACCAAGTTCTTTAATCATTTCCATATCAAACTCAGTTCTCTCTTTAATTCTATTTGCCTCTAATGTATTCCCAATTTCTATAAAATATTCATATTGTTTAAGCAAATCATCTTGAATTAGCTTAATTACATCATGAATTTTTTCCGGGGAGCTTACAAATATATTAGCCGGATAAATTGTTACATATTCTTCCTTATTAAAAATCTCATTTGTAAAGGGGTCAAACTTTTCAATTTCTTCAATTTCATCTCCAAAAAAATGTACTTTATAAGCATAGTCAGTGTGGGCAGGAAAGATATCAATTGTATCGCCAGTTATTCTAAATTTACCTTGTTTGAATTCGTCACTTATAGATCTTGAATATAAGCTTTGAACCAGTTTGTTGAGTAAAGAAGTCCTGGAAATATTTAAATTATTATTAATTTCAATTGTATTTTTTTTGAACTCTTGGGGGTTCCCCATTCCATAAATGCAAGAAACAGAAGCAACAATAATTATATCTTTTCTACCTGATAAAAGTGCAGAAGTTGCACTTAGTCTGAGTTTTTCTATTTCTTCGTTTATTGAAAGGTCTTTTTCAATGTAAATACCAGTAGTCGGAATATACGCTTCAGGTTGATAATAATCATAATATGACACAAAGTATTCGACCATATTTTCAGGGAAAAAACTTTTAAATTCAGCGTATAATTGGGCAGCAAGTGTTTTATTATGAGCCAACACGAGGGTAGGTTTTTCAACTTCCTTAATTACATTAGCCACAGTGAATGTCTTCCCAGATCCGGTAACGCCTAATAATGTTTGATGTTTTTCCTTATTTATAATCCCATCAACAAGTGATTGAATAGCTGATGGCTGATCACCAGTAGGAATAAAATCAGTTATTAATTTGAACTTCATGGGGTGGATTTAATATAAATAATCATCTTGATCCAAATCTTCCTCCTCTTTATCTGCTTTTTCAAATTTTTTCTCTGGTGCTTTTTCAGGAACATTTCCAACAGAAAATATTATTCTTGGGTAAAGTATATCATTTATATTTTTACCTTCTTCAATAAACTCAACATAAAAGGTCCACATATTCATAAAATCGTATATATATAGTAGTTTGGGGTTTTGTTTGTTAAGAACATCTCTGAGTAATATTGAATCCATAGATTCTGTGGATTCATCAAAATTCATTAAACTTATTTCACTTATTTGATGCCAATTTTCATCAACAGTGTAAAATGAAGCCATTTGATCTGATTTAAAATTAAATGATAACAAAATAAGTTCGTGTAAATCACTAAGACTTGAATTTTCAGCTATTTCTAGATCCCTTAAAATATTGTCACTAGTATCGTTGTCAAGTATTACTCTGAGTCTGTAAATCATATTTATTTAAGTTATTTTCTGTCAAAAAATTATCAAGGAGTATGTAAAACTGAAGCCCAAAAATTATACTAGCAAATACTAAATGTACAGTTTGAGTTCCAAAAGGAAAATCAAAATAAAACATTGAAGCACCCGTAAAAATTTCAAATATAATAAGCATCATAACATAATTGATATAATTGTTTCCAAGTTGTAATTTCTTATTTATTATAAATAAAGCCGTATTTACGGAAATAACTAATATCGAAAATGTTCTATGATATTCATAAACAAGTGGGATATCGTTAAGCCACATGGATTTGTCATATGCAAATAATTTAACTTGTTCATCTACCAGCTGTCTCACCTGTGTTCCTAAAACAATTTGTATTAAAGTAAGGATCAATCCAAAGATTATCAAATATTTAAATGTCTTGCTTGTTTTAATAAAATTTTTACTTCCAGAATATACTAAATAGATAAGTAAGGCAACAATAAATAATGCCATCAGCATGTGCATGGTAATTTTGTATGAAGCTAAATTAGAATCAACAACCGTTTTGCCTAGCCAAGCCTGAAATCCCATTGCAAAAACAGTTATTATTGATAGCAAAGTTAGATGTCTAAACTTCTTGTAATAAACAATAGATAAAATAGTGAATAGTAAAATTGGGATTCCTGAAATTGCTCCAATAAGCCTATTTATATACTCGATCCAAGTATGTACAGGGTTAAATATGACATAGTCATGTTTTTCATAAACTTCCCAGTTATTTAAATTTATATTGGTGTCACTTTTAAAATCAGATTTAGCAACCAATAACTCTTCTTGGTTATAAATTATCATTTGTCCCTTGTTGTAATAATTATCGGGTTTAAATAAAATTTGTGATTGTTCGGTAGGAGGAATGTAAAAACCAAAGCATTTTGGCCAATCTGGACATCCCATACCAGAGCCTGTCATTCTAACAAATGCACCAGCAATTATTACAATATAGATTAATACTAAAGATAATTTAGCAAGTTTATGAAAGTTATTTTCCATTAGATAATCCCAATTTTTCACCTTCTTTTATCATGAGGTTATATGCATCTTCATAATTATTATCAATATCACCCTCTAGGATTGCTTCTTTAATATTTTCTTTAATTACCCCAATTATTTTACAAGGTTTTAAATTAAATGTTTTCATTATCTCTGCTCCTGATATCGGAGGTTGAAAGTTTCTAATATTGTCCTTTTCTTCGACTTCAGTTATTTTTTTTCTTACAAGTCTAAAGTTGTCATGATATTTTTCAAAACGACTTTTATTTTTAGTCGTAATATCTGCTTCACATAATGTCATTAAATCATCAACTGATTCACCTGCGTCAAAAATAAGTCTTCTGACTGCAGAATCTGTAACATTTTTTTGTGCTAAAACAATTGGTCTTGAGCTCATAAGTACTAGTTTTTGTACATATTTCATCTTATCGTTTAACGGCATCTTAAGTCTCTTAAACAATTTGTATACCATTTTACTGCCCTCAAATTCGTGTCCGTGAAAAGTCCAACCTATTTTTTTATTAAATTTCTTAGTTGGTGCCTTTCCAATATCATGAAGAAGAGCTGCCCATCTTAACCATAAATTATCAGTGTTTTTTGAGATATTATCCAAAACTTCAAGAGTGTGATAGAAATTATCCTTATGTTTTTGACCTTCGATTTCGTCTATTCCTTTAAGATTGGTAATTTCTGGCAAAATGAAATCTAGAAGACCTGTTTTTTCTAATAATATGAAACCAACGGAGGGGGTGTCTGATAATAAAATCTTATTTAACTCGTCTACAATTCTTTCATTCGTCACTATTTCAATTCTTGAATTAATATTTTTCATAGTCTTAATTAGACTATCAGAAACTGAAAAGTTTAATTGGCTTGCAAATCTTACAGCTCTTAACATTCTAAGGGGATCATCAGAAAAGGTGACTTTGGCGTCAAGAGGTGTGTTTATTATTTTCTTATCCAAATCCTCTAATCCGTTGTGCAGATCAATCAGGTTACCAAAATTTTTTGGATGTAAAGAAATGGCCATTGAATTAATTTTAAAATCTCTTCTGTTTATATCGTCTTCTAGTGTTCCACGCTCTACAATTGGATTTCTACTATCTGATGAATAAGATTCTTTTCTTGCGCCAACAAATTCAATTTCAAAATCTTGAAATTTAAAATATGCGGTTCCAAAATTTTTAAAAACAGTAACCTGGATTTTTTCATCGATTTGTTTTGCGATATCCTTTGCAATATCAATCCCACTACCTAATACTAAAATATCAATATCTTTTGATTTTCTTTTTAAAATAAAATCTCTTACATAACCACCGACAACAAAGCATTCTTTATTGTTTTCTTGACAATAATTAGATATTTTATCAAATATAGGATGATTAATAGCTTGTTGAAGATTAGTCATTTAATTATCTGATTTTAAATAAGTTACCATCTAAATTTATTTTAAAAATTGAAGAAGGTTTATGATTCAAATTTTCTGTCGGCAAATTTACAACATAGTCAACTTGTTTTAAAATCTCTTCATTTATTTCTTTGAAAGATTTCGGAAAAATTTCTTTGTGCAGATTTGCAGAAGTTGAAACCAGCGGTCTATCCATTAATTTCAGAAGTAATTTACAAAATTCATTTTCTACAATTCTAAAACCCACTCTATTATCGTCAGAAATAAGAAGATTGCATATATTTTTGGGTGATTTGTACAATATTGTTGAAGGTTCATTTAATTTAAAGATAATTTGTTTTAAATTTTTAGGCATTTCCTCGACGTAATGTGAAATCATCGAAACATCTCTAACCAATGATAACATTGGGCTTTTACTATTTCTTTTTTTTATGAAATTAATTTTTTCAATTGCGCCCCTGTTGGTTGCGTCACACCCTAATCCCCAAATAGTGTCAGTTGGATATAATATTACACCTCCAGATTTCACTGTATCAAAAGCCTTTTTAACCTGATCGTTTACATTATTACCCATTAATAGATATATTTACATCAAAAATATAAAATACCTTTTGAATAAAATCTCTTCTATTAATGATAAATATTTTTCTTTTCAAGAAAAGATTAATGTGTGTATCAAAAATTTTGATCACGAAGGTAAACTGATTAGAGATTCGAGAAATACGGTTAAAGTTTTTAAAGTCGATGATTTATATATTAATATTAAAAGATTTAAACGACCCAATTTTATTAACCGGTTGGTATATTCTTTTTTCAGATCTACAAAAGCTCGTAGATCCTTCTTATATGCAAACAAATTATTGGATTACAATATCTTAACTCCTGATCCAATAGCTTACATTGAAAATTCAAAATATTATATTTTATATGATAGTTTTTACGTTTGTAAAAATATTGATTATGATTTTGACATGAAATATGTTTTTGATAATAAAGAATTAGAATCAAGAGATATATTGATCAAGAAATTTGTATTATTTACTCATCAACTCCATGAAAACGGAGTTATGTTTTTAGATCATTCAACAAGTAATACAATAATCAAGAGGGTTGAAAGTGATTACAAATTATTTTTGATTGATTTGAATAGGATGAATTTTAAAAAAATGAATTTTGAAGATCGACTAAAAAACTTTAGAAGACTTAATCTTTCTGATGATTCAATTAAAAAAGTAAGTGATTTTTACTCAGAAATTGTAAATGTAAATAAAGATTTGATTTTTGAAAAGATGAAAAAATATTCTCAAAATTTCCAAATTAATAGAAGAAAACGAAAAAAAATAAAAAACATTTTTAAAAGTTAATTATGTCCAAGTACTTAGGAATAGATTTCGGTTTAAAAAGAATTGGTTTATCAATATCAGATAAGGAAAAAATTTTTGCTTTTCCTCTTACAACAATTCAATACGATAATGCATTTAATTTCTTTAAGGATTTATTTTTAAAAGAGGAGGTAAAAAAAGTAATTATTGGTTATCCAAAAAGATTATCAGGTGTAGATTCAGAAATTGAAAGTTCAATCAAAATCTTCATAAAAAAATTCAAAAAACAATTTACTAAAGTTGAAATAGAAAGATTTGATGAGAGATTTACCTCAAAATTAGCATCTAAGGCGATTGTTTCTAGTGGTTTGGGAAAAAAGAAAAGATCTGACAAGTCGTTAATAGATAAGGTAAGTGCAGCAATAATATTACAAGATTATTTGACTTACAGTAAATCAAATTTGTAATTTTTATTATCGTAATTTTGAAAAAATTTTTTAGATGATATTACCGATAATTGGATATGGTGCAACAGTTTTAAAAATTAAAGCTAAAGAAATTTCAGTAGACTATCCAGAGCTCAACAAATTGATATCAGACATGTATGAAACAATGTATGATGCAAGTGGGGTAGGCCTTGCTGCTCCTCAAATTGGTAAATCAATACGGCTCTTTGTGATTGACACATCCCCTTTTGATAATGATGATTTTGAGAAAAATTCTGGTTTTGAGGCCAAATCTGTTAAAAAAACTTTTATTAATCCTGTTATGATTGATGAATCTGGAGAAAATGGTTCTTTTGAAGAAGGTTGTTTGAGTATTCCTAATATTCGTGAACATATCAATAGAAAGTCTGATATTACCATAAGATACCAAGATGAAAATTTTACAGATCACCAAGAAACTTTTTCAGGTATTCTAGCAAGGGTTATTCAACATGAATATGATCATTTGGAAGGCACCTTATTCACAGATAAAATTTCACCTTTTAAAAAGAAATTAATAAAAGGAAAACTTAATAACATAATGATTGGCAAAGTTTCTGTTGATTATAAAATGAAATTTTTTAAAACATAAGTTTGTTTTTACAAGACTATACAAAGGAATTTTCCTACAACTTAAAACTATCATTCCCCATCATTCTTGGACTCTTAGGTCATACCCTAGTTGGTATGATAGATAATATTATGGTCGGAAAGCTTGACCCAACAAATCTTGCAGCTGTATCACTAGGAAATAGTTTTATTTTTATAGCAATGTCGATCGGAATTGGTTTTTCAGCTGCCATCACTCCAGTAGTGGCAGAAGCACATAGTAAAAATCATGAAACCGATTTAAAAAAATCTTTTGTTAACGGATTTATTTTGTGTTTGTTTCTGGGTTGTTTTCTGTTTGTTGCAATTCTTTTGTTTAAACCCTTATTATATGTTTTAGATCAACCTGAGAATGTTGTTGAATTAGCAATTCCTTATCTAGATATTGTTGCATTTTCATTAATTCCTCTATTAATGTTTCAAGCTCTAAAGCAATTTAGCGATGGTTTATCTCTTACAGCAAATTCGATGTATGCAACAATTCTTGCAAATGTTGTAAATGTTATTATAAACTATATTCTAATTTTTGGAAAATTTGGTTTTCCTCAGATGGGTATTATTGGTGCAGCAATTGGAACATTAATTTCAAGAATAATTATGTTTGGTTTTCTTTTTTTTCTTCTTTATAATCGAAAAATAATTAGAGATTATCTTTCCTATATTTTTAAGTTTATTATTGACAGAGAAATGATAAAAAAAATAGTTTCTTTAGGCTTACCTACGTCTATGCAAATGTTATTTGAAGTAGGTATTTTTACGGCTGCTATTTGGTTGAGTGGTTTGCTTGGTGAAATTACCCAAGCTGCGAACCAAATTGTATTAAATATTTCTTCAATGACCTTTATGATCGCAAGTGGATTAAGCGTAAGTGCAGCAATTAGGTCTGGAAATCAAAAAGGCTTAAATAATTATTTGGAACTCAAAAGAATATCATTATCTATTCTTTTCTTGGGAATTGTATTCGCAACTATCTTTTCATTATTAATTTTTTTCTTAAGAGACGCTTTACCATACATTTATATAGATATTACAGATTCAGTTAATTATGCAAAAAATTTAGAAATTGTTGACAAAGCAGCAACTTTATTCATTATCGTTTCTTTATTTCAGCTATTTGACAGTGCACAGGTTATAATTTTGGGTACACTTAGAGGAATGCAAGATGTAAAAATACCAACAATTATTGTATTTATAGCTTATTGGGTAGTTGGCTTTCCTATTAGTTATTACTATGGAGATTTTTCTCAATTAAAAGAGGTAGGTATATGGATTGGTTTATTATGCGGTCTTTTTTTCTCTTCAGTTTTTCTATATTTAAGATTTGCTTACCTTACCAATAAGATGATTAAACATGCTAGATAAGTTAAAAGAACTAGACACAGAACTTCTTATTTTTCTTAATAATTTAGGAAATGAATCGTGGGACTACATTTGGTTAGCGATCACTGACAAATATACTTTTTTACCACTTTTTTTGATTGTTATATTTCTTCTGTATAAAGAAAATGGCTTTTATAAATTATTCCTTATTTTACTGTCAGTTGCACTTCTAATTCTTTTTACAGATCAATTTACGAATCTTATAAAAGACACATTTGAAAGATTAAGACCCTGTAGGGTTGAAGAGCTTCAGCAATACCTAAGAAATATTGATGTAAGATGTGGAAAATACGGTTTTTTCTCTGCACATGCCGCCAACTCCATTGCTGTAACCACTCTTATAATAACCACCTTTAAGTTTTCTTATAAAAATTGGATTTCGCTATTATTAATTTTTTGGGTTGCTGTTTTCGCATACAGTAGGATCTATTTGGGAGTACACTATCCTTTAGACACCATTGTTGGGCTTTGTTTTGGTTTTATTTTTGGAAAGAGCGCCTCCAGTTTTATAAATTATTTCAAATTATTGAGAAGCTAAAATAGCTTGTGAAGCTTCAAAAACAGATGTTTTGCATTCCTCTATTTTTTTTAATTGCTTTTTCAGTTCTTTTTTTACGGAAAAATTTTCATAGAAATTACGCTGGATCGATTCATTTATAATTTGGCTTAACCAAAATTTGTTCTGATTGATTCTATTTTCAAAAAAATAATTATTTTTTTTAGTCAATTCAGTATAGATTTCGATATTGCTCCAAATTTCTTTCAGCCCCATTCCGTTGGTGGAGCTACAGGTTAAAACTTTTGGAATCCATTCAGAATTTTTTTTAGGAAACAATTTAAGAGCAAGTTGAAACTCATTTTTAGATTTTTCAGAATTTTCAATATTATTACCATCACATTTATTAATTGCAATTAAATCAGACATCTCGATTATACCTCTTTTTATTCCCTGAAGTTCATCTCCAGAACCAGCAATTTTAAGTAATAAAAAAAAATCAACCATCTCAGACACACTAATTTCATTTTGCCCAACACCGACAGTTTCAACAATGACTACATCATAACCCGCAGATTCGCATAAAAAAATAGATTCTCGAGTATTTTTAGCTACTCCGCCTTGAAAATTAGAAGCAGCAGTAGGTCTAATGAATACATTTTTATTTTGTGAGAGTTTCTCCATCCTGGTTTTATCACCAAGAATACTACCTTTACTGATACTACTCGACGGATCAATTGTTAAAACAGCAACATTTTTACCTAGATCTGTTAAATTTGATCCAAAATTTTCAATGAACGTACTTTTACCTGCACCAGGAACGCCTGTAATTCCAATTCGGAGGGTATTTTTTTCATTTTTATTTTGAAGTTCTGATAGAATCTTATTAGCCAATAATCTATCATTTTTATTAGTACTTTCGATAAGTGTAATTGCTTTTGATAAAGAAGTAAGGTCTCTAGCAACCAGTTTTTTACAAATATCTTTGTAATTAATATTTCTTTTTCTTTCCACTTAATCATTAATGGTTTTCTGTTATCAGCCAATCCCCCTGTAAAATCAATTTTTCAGCGTGCTTAAATTTCATTTGTTTTGTTTCACCACTTTTAACGTTCTTAATGGTTACTTTATCGTTTCTACCAACTTTTGGTTTAGACCTTACAATTGTTTCAATTTGCTGATTTGATTGCCTGTTTGTAATTGCTCTATTCCTTTGACTAAGTTCTTCAGAGTTTGGAATTTCATCCTTAGACGTGTTAATACTTATAGGTCTTCTTGCAGAAGCCTCAGTAACATTTCTTTTGTTATCTGTTGAGATTTCGGCTTTGAATAGAAAAGACAATATTTCTTTATTCACCGAGTCTATCAGAGATTTGAATAGTTCGAAAGCTTCAAATTTATAGATTAAAAGCGGATCTTTTTGTTCATGAACGGCTAGTTGAACAGACTGTTTGAGTTCGTCCATTTTTCTCAAATGAGTTTTCCAAGAATTATCAAGTATTGCTAATGAAATATTTTTTTCAAAATCTGTAACCAATTGCTCTCCGTCAGAATTATACGCCTTTTCTAAATCTGTTATTACTTGAAGAGTCTTTATACCATCTGTGAAAGGGACAACAATTCTTTTAAATTTCTCCCTTTGTTTTTCATAGACATGTTTAATCACAGGATATGCTAGTTTCGCATTATTTTCGATTTTTTCTAAATAGTGATTGAGAATAACAGAGTAGATGTTATTTGTTATTTCTCTTTCAGACATTGATTCAAAAGACTCAGAATCAATTTTAGTTGTTACAGAAAAATATTTAATTAGCTCAAACTCAAAGTTCTTGTAATCATTTGCTGATTTGTTAGAGTATACGATACTTTCACAGGTATCGTATATCATATTCGAAATATCAATTCTTAACCTCTCGCCAAATAAAGAATTGTTTCTTCTTCTGTAAATTACCTCCCTTTGCGCATTCATTACATCATCATATTCAAGTAATCTTTTTCTTATGCCAAAATTATTTTCCTCAACTTTTTTTTGTGCTCTCTCAATTGAGTTGGTTATCATTGAGTGTTGTATAACTTCACCCTCTTCTAAGCCCATTCTATCCATCATTTTAGCGATCCTCTCTGTACCAAATAGTCTCATCAAATTATCTTCTAAAGAAACATAAAATTGCGAGCTTCCAGGATCACCTTGTCTTCCTGATCTACCTCTAAGCTGTCTGTCAACCCTTCTTGAATCGTGTCTTTCAGTACCGATAATTGCCAGTCCTCCGTTTTCTTTTACTAAATCAGATAATTTTATATCTGTTCCACGACCTGCCATGTTAGTAGCTATGGTTACCTGACCAGGTTTTCCTGCCTCAGCAACTATATCTGACTCTTTCTTATGAAGTTTTGCGTTTAGAATATTATGTGGGATCTTTCTTATCTTAAGCATTCTCCCTAAAAGTTCACTAATTTCGACAGATGTGGTTCCTATTAATACAGGTCTTCCAGATCTAGACAGACTTGTAACTTCTTCTATTACTGCATTATATTTTTCCCTTTTGGTTTTATAAACTAAGTCTTCTTTATCACTTCTCTGAATTGGCCGATTTGTTGGAATTTCCATTACATCAAGTTTATAGATTTCCCAAAATTCACCAGCTTCAGTAATTGCAGTACCAGTCATTCCTGAAAGCTTATTGTACATTCTAAAATAATTTTGAAGTGTAATGGTTGCAAATGTTTGTGTAGCTGCCTCAATTTTGACATTTTCTTTGGCTTCTATTGCTTGGTGTAGCCCGTCACTATATCTTCTTCCATCCATTATTCTACCGGTTTGCTCGTCTACAATCATTACTTTGTTTTCCATAACTACGTATTGTATGTCCTTTTCGAATAGTGCGTAGGCCTTAAGTAATTGATTAATAGTGTGAATTCTTTCAGATTTAATACCAAAATCTCTGTAAAGCTCATCTTTTTCTTTGGCTTCCTCTTCTTTTGAAAGACCTTTGTCTTCAATTTTAGAAATCTCAATACCAATTTCAGGCATTATAAAAAAGTCAGGGTCATCTTTTCCAGATAAAAATTCAATACCCTTATCTGTTAATTCTATTTGATTGTTTTTTTCATCGATAACATAGTATAGTTCCTTATCTACTTTAGGCATTTCCCTATTATTATCCTGCATGTAAAAGTTCTCAGTTTTTTGTAAAAGTTGTTTGATTCCTTCCTCACTAAGAAATTTAATAAGAGCTTTGTTTTTCGGAATACCTCTAAACACACGTAATAAGTTAAATGCACCATCTTCCTGATCGCCGCTTAATATTTGATTTTTTGCATCAGCCAATGTATTTACTAATAGTTTTCTTTGAGTTGAGACAATCCTTTCGATCTTTGGTTTTAGATCGTTAAACTCGTGTTTATCGCCCTTAGGTATTGCTCCAGAGATAATAAGTGGGGTTCTTGCATCATCAATCAAAACAGAATCCACCTCGTCAACAATAGCATAATTGTGTTTTCTCTGAACTAAATCGTCAGGTGAATTTGCCATGTTATCCCTTAGATAGTCAAAGCCAAATTCATTATTGGTACCATAGGTTATATCTGAATTGTATGCTTTTTTTCTTTCTGGTGAATTTGGTTTATGATAGTCAATACAGTCAACACTTAAACCATGAAATTCAAAAATAGGTGACATCCACGCGCTGTCTCTTTTTGCCAAATAGTCGTTAACTGTTACTAAATGTACTCCTCTTCCGGTAAGCGCATTTAAATATACGGGTAATGTTGCTACCAGAGTTTTTCCTTCACCAGTTTGCATTTCTGCTATTTTTCCTTGGTGCATCGCAACACCACCTACAAGCTGTACATCATAATGAATCATATCCCAAACTATATTTTTGCCTGCAGCATCCCAAGTATTTTTCCAGTAGGACTTCCCATTACTAATTTTTAAATATTCTTTTGTAGCGGATAGCTCAAGGTCAAAGTCATTAGATTTAACAATTAATTCTTTATTTTCAACAAATCTTTTTGCGGTCTCCTTGATTACGGCAAATGCTTTAGGAAGAATAACGTTTAATGTTTCTTCACTAATTTTGTACGCGTCTTCATTAAGTTTATCTATTTTAACGAACAACTCTTCTTTTTTATCAAAATCTTTAATTTTTTCAATTTCAATTTTGACATTCTCAATTTCAGAATTAATATCAGTGATAGATTCGTTAATTTGATCTTTGAAAATATTGGTCTGACTTCTCAATTCATCATTGGACAGGCTATTCATTTCATTTTCAAATGAATGAATTTTTTCAATAATGGGGTTGATAAGTTTTAAATCTTTTTTTGACTTATCTCCCACAAATAATTTAAGGATCTTACCCAGCATCAGTAGTTTTGTTATAAATATATAATCAGGTTAAATATACAATATGTTTGTCTAATATGGTTAAGAAAGTCGTATAAGAAATTATCGAAATGATTAAGCGATGAAACTAATATTCATCTTCATTCCAAAGGTAATCTTCATCCGTAGGGTAGTCTGGCCATATTTCTTGAATGGATTCGTATAAGTCACCCTCATCTTCGATAGCTTGTAAATTTTCTACAACTTCTAAAGGAGCTCCAGTTCTAATTGAATAATCAATCAACTCATCTTTGGTAGCTGGCCAAGGCGCGTCACTTAGGTACGATGCAAGTTCTAATGTCCAATACATGATTAATTACTTTTTTTTGCAAAAATAATTTTTTAGCTGAATTACACAAGATTTTATTAAAATATTAATCAAGAATTGGTATTACCAATAACATTCTTTCGAATCAGACTTAAATATTAGATATCTACTGAGAATAAAAAATAAATCAGAGAGTCTATTGATATATGATAAAATTTCAGACTCAATTGAAAGTTTATCATTGAGCGCTGAAATTTTTCTTTCAGCCCTTCTGCAAATTGATCTACAAACATGAGAATAAGATGATAATTTATTACCACCAGGGATAATAAATCTATTGAGCTCAGGCAAAAATTTGTTTAACCTATCGATTTCTAATTCAATATTTTCAATATCCTTTTTTTCAATTTTAACTTTTTCAGATGAGAAGTCGCTATTAAAAGAAGACAAGATAGTTCCAATTGAAAACAGATTTTTCTGTATATGATTCAATAAAAGTTTAATTTCCTTTTCTTCAACGTGATCTTTCAATAAACCAACAAAAGAATTTAATTCGTCGATGGTCCCATATGCATCAACTCTTAAATCATGTTTTTTCACAACTTTTCCTCCGTAAAGTGATGTACTGCCACTATCTCCTGTCTTGGTATAAATTTTCATTATTTAATATGTTTATTTTGTGAACTATAAATGAGTATCTGATAAATAGAGCGACAAATATTGGCAATAAAGTTATATTATATTTTTGAACCCCTGTAAGCCAATGTAAAAATAACAGACATAATACAATAATCAAAAATTTGAAATAGCCTATATTCCATGAGGCGATTTTTTTCTTTGATATAGAAAAAATAAGTATGAGATTTAACGGAAATGCCCATAAAAAATTAAAATTCTGAGCCCCGGCAATGTGGTTGCTAAAAAACCAGAGATAAATAATTAATAATCCGATAGTTCCAGTGATCATAAAAATTAAATAATCGATAATTTTAGTCCATGAATTATTTTTGAAATTTAAAAAAGTAATGTAAATAATTACCAATGATAAAATAAAATTAACCAAGATTGGAGATGGTATTTTTTCGCTATATCTAAGTTTTGTTTCAGGTTGATAAAGGATTTTTCTTGAAATTAATTTTTCATTATTAAATTCATCAAGATATTTCATTAAATTTCCCGGCAGAAACAAAGACTCTCTTAATGTGACTTGTCTGTCAATAACTGCTCCAAGACAAATATCAATTCCTAATGCACCCCATGAATTTTCGTTGAGCTTAGAATGTATCATCTTTCTGAAGGAATCGTCTGTTAATCCATCAATTGATTTGGATTCAAGTTTTTTCTCTGATTTATCAATCAATAAATCAGCTATTCTGGTAGAACAGTTGTCTTTTAAATAATCATATATATAGCTTGGATTTTCTAATTTTTTAAGAAGTAAATTAATTATTTCATTAGAGGAATTTTCATCTAATCTTATTTTATGTTCAACAATATATCTGCCTTGATCAATGTAGTTTTGCGCAAAATTTTTATAATTCTGTACACCTAATTTATACTCAGGTCTGCCTCTTACAAAATTTGAATAAAAATTTGGTGCATCATAGTCGTAAATTCCAAAATTAAAAACAACATCACTACTATTACTTGTATTTTTGACCCTAATTCCGGAATGACCAAATGCATCAGCAAGGGAGTGCCCTTCGCCCATTGAAAGCACACTAATTTCATATTGACTTAGTCCTCCACTTGCAAAAACTTCCGTTGAACTACTTAGCGTTAGGATTATAAAAATGTAAACATTAATTTTTTTTATTATCACCTCAGAATATTTAGATTAAATTTTAAAGAAAAAACATTTGAATATAACGCTGAAGATTGATTTCCGATATCAGTAAATGCATAATTAATCTCAATATTATTCATATTAAACCCAATTCCAAAGTTAGGTTGAAAGCTTAGCTCTTCAGAATTATCAAATTGAATTTCATTTTGAAAATTATTAATACCAAACCTTAAATATACTAAATCGATGTATCCAAATTCAAAACCTACGGAAGGATTTACACTGGCAATTTTTGATGAAATTATATCATTAGTCTCTTCAAAAAGAATAAATAGATCTAGTGCTGCTAACATTGAATAGTCATTATTCAACTCAAACTGTTTAGAAACACCTATCTGTAATTTAGGAATTGATATCTCGTTTTTTTCAGGCATTTCTTGATTTTGACCTTGTATCGCATTTTGAATATCGTTTAATCTGTCTTCGTCAAATGACCAGCTATTATATGTTGTGGTTATGTCTCTTGCCATTAAGCCAAACTTCCAACCATCCTGATTTTCATGTTGAATTCCAAAGTCAAATCCAAAACCCCAAGAATTTGCAAAATCTCCAATTATTCTTCTTATCAATTTAACATTGAACCCGTAATTTAGATTTAATAATCTATTTTTTTTAGCATAGCTAAATAAAAAAGCATAGTCTGCTGCTGAAAATAATTCTATTCTGTTAAAATCAATATTTCCCTGATTGTCTATTAATTGGGTTGTATCCATAATATCGTCAACTCCAAACCTGATCAGTGAAAAGCCAATTGCAGATTCATTATCGATTTTTTTGGCATATGAAAGGTAATTGTAGCTAGCAATATTTGCAAAATAACTTGAATGCATCAGAGATATTTCATCCCTTTCAATTTTTAATAATCCTGCAGGGTTCCAATATGTAGAATTTACATCATTAGTCGACGAAACAACTGCATTACCCATTCCGATAGATCTAGCATCTACTCCAATATTCAAAAATTCATTTGAATACTTTGATGTATTCTGACAAAATATTTGAAAAGAAATATATATTAGGAAAATGGACAATTTTAATTTCACATTAATCATAACATAATTAATAATAAGATATTGTTTAATTAAGTTTCAAATTTATGACTTATTTCCTCCTAAATTATTAGATTTATAACAAACAATTAAGTTGATTAAAAATTTTATCCCCAATCTTATTACTCTTTTTAACCTATTTCTGGGTTGTATAGCTGTTTTGCTTTTAATTGAAAATAACCTGGAGGTAAAGTATGTGTTTGTTATTTCTTTTATCTGTATCATTTTTGATTATTTAGACGGTTTTTTGGCTCGGAAGCTAAATGCTAAATCTGAAATTGGAGTTCAGCTTGATTCTTTGGCTGATTTGATAAGCTTTGGTTTAGTTCCTGGAATTTTAATTTATAATTTGCTTCAGGCTGCTCCCTCATCATCAGTTGGTTCAATTACCTCTTCATTAGTTCCGTTTTTGGGATTTACTTTAACAATGTGTTCTGCTTACAGACTTGCAAGATTTAACACTAGAAAATCGAAGTCCATCTCTAAATATTTCAGAGGTTTACCTACACCTGCAAATACTCTTTTGATTTATTCAATTTCAATTATTTCAAGTGAAGGAACCAAACTTTCCGAAATACTATTAAACTACAATATTATTCTACTAATTTTAATAGTTTCTTGTATTCTGGTTACATCAAGGCTTAAATTGATGAATTTTAAATTGAATTCTTTTAAATTTAAAGGTAATAGGAGAAGATTTTTATTGATTTTTATTTCAATTCCTGCAATTATTTTTTACGGTTTTTTCTCAGTACCGTTTATAATATCAATTTATGTTTTGACATCAATTTTTACTTACTACAGACTTAAAAATTAGATCGTTTTTTTTCTTAGCTCAAAGTTTTGACCTAGGTAAACTTTCCTTACAATCTTATCACTAGCAAGTTCCTCAGGTTTCCCATCTTTTAAAATACTACCTTCAAACATCAAATATGTTCTGTCTGTAATTGCAAGAGTTTCTTGAACATTATGATCAGTAATTAATATACCAATATTTCTTTTAGTCAGGTCTCTAACAATTTTTTGTATATCCTCAACAGCGAGAGGATCAACACCAGCAAAAGGTTCGTCGAGTAAAATAAAACTAGGATTAGTTGCAAGGGCTCTGGCTATTTCTGTTCTTCTTCTTTCTCCACCTGACAGCAAGTCTCCACGACTTTTTCTTATTCCTTGTAAACCAAATTCATTTATAAGGGATTCAGCTTTTGATTTCTGATCTTTCATCGACATATTGGTCATTTCCAAAACGCTGTAAATATTATCCTCAACACTCATTTTTCTAAAAACTGACGATTCTTGTGCTAGATATCCAATGCCGTTTTGAGCTCTTTTATACATAGGGAAATTGGTAATTTCTTTATCGTCTAAAAAAATGGATCCTGAGTTGGGTTTGATCAACCCTACAATCATATAAAAAGAGGTGGTTTTTCCTGCACCATTAGGACCAAGCAGTCCTACAATTTCACCACGTTTAAGGTTTAATGAAACATCTTTAACAACATTTTTTCCACTGTATGACTTAAAAAGATTCTTTGCTTGCAATATCATACTTTCTGATTTTTAACCACAATTTTGGATATAAATATACTTACTTGATATAAAATTACAATTGGAATCGCTACAATTATTTGACTTGCTACATCAGGTGGAGTAATAATTGCAGCTAACACTAAAACCCCAACAAGTGCATATTTTCTATATGCTATAAGCGTTTTTGGAGTAACAACACCAGCCTTTGTCAAAAAGTAAATTATTATTGGCAGTTCAAAAATTATTCCTGATGCTAAAGTTGAGGATCTTACTAATCCAATATAAGAGCTCAGGTCTATTTCATTTAAAACATCATTAGACACTTGATATGTTCCCAAAAAATTAATAGAAAGTGGAGTTAGTATGTAGTACCCAAATAAAACTCCAATAAAAAATAGTAGGGAAGAAATAAATATAAACCCTCTAGATCTTGCTTTTTCCTTTTTCAGTAAACCAGGGCTAATAAATTTCCAAAATTCATACAATACGTATGGAAAAGAAATAATAAAACCAGAAATTATCGATGTCATTATATGTGCAGAAAATTGACCTGCCATAGTTCTATTCTGAACAGTAAAAGGGAATTCATCTCCGCAAAAAGTGGTTTCAATTCCAATAAAAGTTGCCGCTTTACATAAAAAATCATAAGTAGGAAAGCTCATTTTTTTAGGTCCTAAAATAATAGTGTCAAAAATGAATTCTTTCATTAAAAAACAAATTAGACCTGCTGATACAATTGCGGTTAGAGAACGAATTATATGCCATCTCAGTTCCTCAAGGTGTTCTAGAAAAGACATATTATCGTGATTGTGTGAACCCATCATGAAAGACCTTCTTTTAATAGACTTTGAATATGAATGACACCAAAATATTTATCATTTTGTGTTACAATTAATTGAGATATTTTTTTTCTCCTCATAATATCTAGTGCTTTGGAGGCCATCATTTCAAAATCGATTGTCTGTGGGTTTAAAGACATTATATCTTTTGCTACTAATTTTGAAATTTCTTTATTATTAAGTAGAGTCCTTCTTAAATCCCCATCAGTGATGACGCCTACAACTGCGTTATCTGATAAAACTGCAGTAATTCCTAACATCTTTTTACTAATTTCAATAATGATTTCATTCATACTGTCATTTTCATTAACCATTGGCTTTAAATCAGCATCTACTAAATCTTTCACTTTTAGAAACAGTTTTTTTCCTAGGCTTCCACCTGGATGAAATTTTGCAAAGTCGTTAGAGGTAAAGCCTTTGATTTTCACCAAAGTTACAGCTATAGTATCTCCGATTACAAGTTGGGCGGTAGTGCTGTTAGTTGGTGCAAGATTATTAGGACAAGCCTCTGTGTTTACATAACTATTTAAAACCACTGTAGAGTTTTTCGCCAAGAATGAAGAAATATCCCCCGTGATGGCAATTAATGGATTATTATTCATATTTAAAAAAGGGACTAAGTCTTTAATTTCAGGTGTATTTCCACTTTTTGAAATACATATAATTATATCATCTTTTTTTATAATCCCTAAATCACCATGAATTGCGTCAGCAGCATGCATAAAAATTGAAGGAGTCCCGGTAGAGTTTAAAGTGGCAACAACCTTCTTAGCGATTATAGCACTTTTTCCAATACCCGTAACAATTACTCGACCTTTCGATTTGATAATTATTTCTATTGCTTTTTCAAAATTATCATCAATCAAGCTAACTAAATTATTGATACTTTCAGACTGAAGTTTAATAACTTCTTTCCCAAATTCTAAAATATTTTCTTTATCCAAACTAGAATGATTATATATAATGCAAAAAAACAAAAATTTTATTAAAGAATTTCTTAAATCAAAAAAGATTGTTTTAACTTAAAATAACTTTATATAGATACTTAAATTAGGATGGAGTACGATAAATTAATTCATGAGTGCCTTAAAAGCACTTTTGGATTTAGAGAGTTTAAAGGTCCTCAAAAGGATATTATCCAGAATATCATTAACAATAGAAATACCTTTGTGATTATGCCTACAGGTGGAGGTAAATCTCTATGTTACCAACTCCCAGCACTGCTTTTAGAAGGTACTGCTCTTGTAATATCTCCGTTAATTGCACTAATGAAAAATCAAGTTGATGCAATCAGAGGTCTTTCTGAGGAAAATTCTATTGCACACGTACTAAATTCTTCACTAACAGCTGAACAGGTAATCAACGTTAAAAATGATGTAAAAAGTAAAAAAACTAAACTTTTATACCTTGCACCTGAATCACTTGCAAAACAATCAAATATTGCTTTTTTAAAAACTATTAAAATTTCTTTTTTAGCGATAGACGAAGCTCATTGTATCAGTGAGTGGGGTCATGACTTTAGACCTGATTATAGAAATATCAGGACAATTTTAAATAAAATTGATAATGGACTACCTGTAATTGCATTAACAGCTACTGCCACTCCTAAAGTACAGGCAGATATATTAAAAAACTTAGAAATTGATGATGCAAATATTTACAAGTCATCTTTTAACAGGCCTAATCTCTTTTATGAGGTTAGACAAAAAACAGAAAATATTAATAATGACTTAGTAAAATTCGTAAAAAATAATCACGGAAAATCAGGAATAATTTATTGTTTGAGTAGAAAAAGAGTAGAAGAAATCTCAAACCTTTTAATCTTAAACAATATAAAATCTATTCCCTATCATGCGGGTCTAGATTCCAAAACTAGGAACCAAAATCAAGATAGTTTTCTTATGCAAGATGTTGATGTAGTGGTAGCGACAATTGCATTTGGTATGGGTATCGATAAACCTGATATTAGATATGTTATCCATTATGATATTCCAAAAAGTTTAGAAGGCTATTATCAAGAAACTGGTAGGTCCGGTAGAGACGGCGGAGAAGGTCACTGCTTAGCATATTATTCGTATGATGATATTGAAAAGCTTGAAAAATTTCTAGAGTCTAAGCCAAAAACAGAAAAAGATATAGCATCATTATTATTAGAAGAAGTTGCTGCATATTGTGAAACCTCCATTAGCAGAAGAAAGTATTTGTTAAATTACTTTGGAGAATATTTTGATTCAGAGAAGGGACAGGGCAGACTTATGGATGATAATATGCAAAATCCTAAGAAAAAAATAAATGTTATAAACGAAGTAAAAATTGTTTTTGATTTGATTGATAAGACTAAGTTTATTTATAAACAACAAGACATTGTTAATATTCTTATCGGTAGAACTAACGCATTACTGACTTCTCATAATATTTCCTCAAATGAACTTTTTGGAATTGGTAAACATAAAGATGATAATTTTTGGAATAGCCTGATTTGGCACCTTAGAGTTGAAGGACTAGTTTCAAAGAAAATTGAAAATTTTGGTATTCTGGCTATTACAGAAAAAGGGAATAATTATATTCCAAAGGCAAATGAAATATTTATTTCGATTCCAGAAAAAATTAATCAAGATTTTAATAATAAAAACACACTTGGATCAGGTGATAAAAAACTTATGTCACTATTAAGGCAATTGAGAAAAAAAATTGCTGATTCCAATTCAATTCCACCATATGTTATTTTTCAAGACCCTTCACTAGACGAAATGACTTTTAAGTATCCGATCAAAATTGAAGAGCTTTCTTTAATTTTTGGAGTTGGCGAAGGAAAAGCAAAAAAATATGGAAAACCGTTCCTAGAATTAATATCCAAATATATCACAGAAAATAATATCACTAGGCCCGAGGATCTGGTAATCAAATCATCAGGAAAAAATTCTTCACTAAAATTATTCATAATTCAAAGCGTTGATAGAAAATTATCTCTTGATGATATTGCTGATGCAAAGTCAATGAATCTAGAAGAATTAATAAGTGAGATGGAGACAATTGTTTACTCAGGAACTAAGCTCGATTTATCTTATTGTCTAGAAGATTATTTAGATGAGGATCAGCAAGCCGATTTATATGATTATTTTATTGATTCTGAATCCGATAAAATCGAGTTGGCTCTAAATGAGTTTGAGGGAGATTTTGATGAATTTGAGCTCAGACTATTTAGAATTAAATTCCTAAGTGATATTGCTAATTGAAATACCATTTATAATTGATATATTCGCAAAAAAATTATTATGAAAGAAGGTTTATTTGCTTTAATTACTACTGATAAAGGTGAAATCAACATCAAATTAGAATTTGAGAAGACACCTGGAACTGTTGGAAACTTTGTTGGACTTTCCCTAGGAAAGATAGAAAATTCAAAAAAACCTCTTGGTGATCCATATTATAATGAATTAAAATTCCATAGAGTCATTAATGATTTTATGATACAGGGTGGGTGTCCCATCGGTACCGGAACCGGAGACCCAGGTTATAAATTTGATGATGAGTTTGATGATGAACTTAGACACGATAAACCCGGGGTTATTTCTATGGCAAATGCCGGTCCAGGTACAAACGGAAGTCAATTTTTTATAACGCATACAGAAACTCCATGGCTGGACAACAAACATACAGTGTTTGGTAATGTTGTTAAAGGTATGGAAGTGGTAAATGCAATTACTCAGGATGACAAAATAATATCTATTAAAATTAATGCTATTGGTGATAAAGCATCCAATTTTGATCCCGTTAATGAATTTAAAAAATTTAATAAGTCAAAATCGGATAGAATTAAGCGTCAAAAAGAAAAGGACCAACAATTACTAAACAGTTTATCAAAAGGTTTTTCAAAAACCTCCTCCGGACTCATGTATAAATTTGAAAATGAAAATAAATCAAAGAAGCCTGTTAATGGAGAACAAGTGAAAGTTCATTACAAAGGAATGTTGATCGATGGAACTGTTTTTGACTCATCCTATAAAAGAGATCAGCCAATTGAATTTACTCTTGGTATAGGTCAGGTAATTAAGGGTTGGGATGAAGGAATTTCACTTTTAGGTATTGGAGATAAAGCAAGATTTATTATTCCAAGTGATTTAGCATACGGAGAATCCGGCGCAGGTGGAGTTATTCCTCCAAATGCAACTTTAATTTTTGAGGTAGAACTAATTTCATTCAAGTAATTATTTCCATTTAATATTGCATCCAATACTTGGTTTTTGAATTCGTCTATTTTGGGTATTTGTTAGTAAACAGGTTAAAGCATTTTCTAAGTCAGACCCATTACAATTAACGCCATTTCCAGGTCTTGAATCGTCAAGTTGCCCCCTGTAAACAAGTTTTAGTTCATTATCATATAAATAGAAGTCAGGAGTGCAAGCAGCATCGTATTTTCGTGCAATTTCTTGTGACTCATCGTACAGATACGGGAAATTGAAATTATTTTGAATTGCATTTTCTTTCATTAATTTTGGGCTATCCTCAGGATAATTTATAACATCATTACTGGAAATTGCTATAAAATTAACTCCTTGATCCTTAAATTTATTAGCTAATCCTACAATTGTTTGATTTACATGTTTAACATATGGGCAATGGTTGCATATGAACATTATCACTGAGCCATTTTTTCCTTTTAATTCATTTAAGTTTTTTGATTTCTCACTAATTACGTCAATCAGTGAAAAATTTGGCGCCTTTGTACCTAAGCTTACCATGTTTGAGGGTGTCCTTGCCATTTTAAAAAAAAAATATTTAGTTGTAATTTTACAAAAAATATTTATATGAAACCACACAAATTAAGCTTTGTTAATGCAGTAACACTAATTTCTTTTGGACTTTGGGGCTATATTGATGTAGATTATTCTCCTACAGCCTTAATTCCAGTAGTTTTTGGATTTATAATTTTAGTCCTAAATCCTGGTCTTAGGAAGGAAAACAAAATAGTAGCACATGTAGTTGTATTATTAACTTTTTTAATTCTAATCGGTCTTGTAAAACCTCTAATGAGTACACTAGATAGTGGAAGTACAATGGGGGTGACAAGGGTTGTACTCATGATGCTTTCAACATTGATGGCCCTAATTGTTTTTATTAAGAGTTTTATCGCTAATAGATCAAAAAATTAATTGTTTTGAATAATTTATTTAAATCCTTCAGAGATTTAGATATCAGAGTTGGAACTATTATACGTGTTGAGCGTTTTGAAGAAGCCATAAAACCTTCTTACAAATTGAAAATTGATTTTGGTGAACTAGGCTTTTTAAAATCTTCAGCTCAGATCACAAAAAATTATACACCTGAACAGTTGTTAGGATTTCAAGTTATTGCCATCGTAAATTTTCCAAAAAAACAGATTGCAAATTTCATGAGCGAATGTTTAGTTTTAGGTGTTCTTGAAGAGGATTTAGTTGTATTACTTAAACCTGATTCTAAGACAAAAAATGGTCTTAGGATTGCTTGATTTACATTATATCACTAAAGAAAATAGCGTTCATCAAAATTTTATTTGTGCCATACCAAAATGCTCTAAAATTTGTATTATCTGTTAGATAAATAACTTTGCCCTTTCCAACACTATTAATTTTCAATGGACTTGTAGATCTTAGCAGTTCAATATTTTCCTCAGAAATATAACCGCTAAGTAGTGGATCATCATTATATAAAATGGGGTTTTTATAACTCTCTTTATCCTTTTTAATAAATATTGTAGAATTTCTAAAGATTGGCATGGTTGTATTTGTTTGACCAAAATTTATAGGATGCGATCTGTCAATCTTCGTGTTAAAAATTGCACCTCCAATTCTTTGAGCTCCAAAAAATGCACTTCTTTCTTCAAATGAAATATTTTTAGCAGAAATCTCATTTTTTAACTCTTCAGCTTGAATAAGTTTTGTTTTTTTAAGCCAATTAATTGAGTTTTTATACGCAATCAAATTACCACCAGATTTAACCCATTCATTTATTTTATCAGTTACAGCCTTATTTGAAATTGAACTATTTGGAACAATTAACGTTGTGTATTTACTCAGATCAATTCTATTAAAATTTCTAATATCAAGTTTTGTTAAACTAACTTCGAATCTTGTATCCAAAAGATGCCATATTTCCCCTGCATCATATGCTGTTATACCATCACCAACTAACATTGCAACATTTTTTTTGTGTATCCTCCTGAAATTATTACTGCCAAGATCGGGACCTTCAGCATATCCAGTTTTAACCGGGTTTATTTTAATATTAAAATCATGTGCAATTTCATTTAAGAGTTTATTTAATTTGACATGATTATTGTTCTGAACTGGAATTAAAATAGTCCCATAGTCATATTCTTCACCTTCTAATTTAAATTTTTTAGTCGCAACTTTTACAATTATTTCTTTTTCTAGTAGTCTATTTAGAGCATTTGGTGATAAATACTCGTGCCATTCCATTAAATAGGCATAATTGCTTTCTTCAATATTTATATTTTCATTGAATTTTAACTGTTCAACTTTTTTTGAGTAATTTCCATTAAAATTTAAGTCATAGTCTAAGTTAAATGCTAAGGGAAGTGTCCAGGACGAAACATCATAAAATAAGCTATCCAAGAATTCAGTTCTAGTTTCAAACATAGCATTTATAAGTCTATGCTTTTTCTGGTTTTTTGGAACTATATAGGCATATCCTTTTTTGTATATTTTATTTTTGTGTTTTACATCATTATCTAAATTATAAATCTCGATCTCATGTCTTTCTAAAATTTCAGCAAGTTTATTTGTTCTGTAACTATCTTTAATATTACCAAATATTATTGCTTCTTTTTTAAATTTGCTAGCTTCCTTTGCAGCTTCTATGTAGAAACTTTTCTGATAATCTAAAATATCTAATCTAAGACTGGCTGCTGCTTTCAAAGTAGATAGGCCAGTGGTTAGTTGATTTTTTATGGTAAAAGGAAATCTTAACAGCCCATTATCGGAATCCTGAACATGTCCTCTAGAACTCGCTTGTTCAAATAAAATTCCTATAGAACCATTAATGTCTGGAAAAGTAGAACCTTTTCCATAATAGAAATCATCAAAACTCTCTTCAGAATAATAAAGAGATCCAATTTTGTCTAAGCTTTCAACATGAAATTTTGCTATTTCTTTTGTGAGTTTTTGATTTAAATCTGGAGTAAGAGGGTGAGTTCTTGTGGGTATACCAGGTTGGAAGAAAAAAGATGAATTGGTACCCATCTCATGATGATCCGTTAAGATATTGGGGATCCATTTGTTAAAGCTTTTGATCCTTGCTTGAGATTCGGGTAGTTGAACAGGAAGCCAGTCTCTATTTAGGTCAAACCAGTAATGATTTGTCCTTCCTCCAGGCCAAATTTCGTTATATTCCCTGTCATTTGGGTCTGAAGTTAAGTTAATATTTTTATTTGTATTGGCCCAATAGGCGAATCTTTGAAGTCCATCGGGATTTAGTGAAGGATCAAGTAATACAACGCTTTTATTTAGTATATTTTTTACAAAATCACTGTTAGATGCAGCGAGATAGTAAGCTAATAATAAACTTGCATTAGATCCACTCGCTTCATTTCCGTGAATTGAAAACCCTTGGTAAACAATAATCGGTTGATCTTTAGTTGAAATATCTTCATTAGAATCTGTAAGTTTTTTATGATTGTTTATGATGTTATCAATATTTGAATGATTTTCTTCAGAAGTTATTGTTAATAACAAAATTGGCCTTCCCTCAAAAGTTTCACCTCTGTTTTCGATAGTGACCCTATCGGACGCCTTAGCCAATGCGTACATGTATTGAACGAGCTTATCATGAGTAACATGCCACTCACCAACTTCATGACCAATAATTTCTTTTGGAGTAGGAATATCAGATTCTGGTATTTCAAATTCTAACTCTGAGAAATAGTAATCCAGATCAGTATTGTAGTTTTGACCATAGATACTTATACAAGTAATTAGTGTGATAAAAAAGAGTTTCATTTAGTTATATGTCATCGAAATTACCTTCAGTAGAATCCTCAGGTAATTCTTCTTCATTTGTCTCTGCTACCTCATTGACCTTATCACTAGGTTCTGAGCTAATATCAACGTTTTCCTCTTTTTTAAAATCTTTTTGGTGTCTTTCGCTAATTACCTCTTCTCCTTTTTCTGAAATTATGTATTCAGTCATTTCATTAAGAATACTTGAAAATTCACTAAAATCCTCTTTGTATAAGTAAATTTTGTGTTTTTTGTAATGGAATGAACCATCATCGTTAGTAAATTTTTTACTTTCCGTTAATGTTAAGTAATAGTCACCAGCTTTAGTTGATCTGACATCAAAAAAATATGTTCTTCTTCCAGCTCTAAGTATTTTTGAAAAAATTTCTTCTCTCTCCATCTTCTATAAAAATTTGAATAATAATATAATAATATAAAATTTTTTTAAGATTACAAGCTATTACGCTCATCTTTTTTTACAAGCTGTTTTCCATACAGTTCATTATAATAACCTTTTTCGTTCATTAATTTTTCATGACTTCCGCTTTGTATAATTTTCCCGTTATCAAAAACAAGAATCTCATCTAAGCTTTGTACAGAAGACAATCTGTGACTTGAAATTATTGTTGTAGAGTTCTTTATATAGCTTTTTAAAGCTACAATTATTTTTTCCTCTGTTTCGGTGTCAAGAGCTGACAAACAATCGTCTAAGATCAGGATCTTGGGTTTCTTAATTAAAGCCCTTGCAATACAAATTCTTTGCTTTTGTCCTCCGCTTAAATTTACCCCTCTTTCTCCAAGCATAGTTTTATATCCTTCATTAAATTTCATTATCTCTTCATGAATACCAGCGATTTTACATACTTTTTCAATTTCTTTCTCAGTTGCATTTTCATTGCCAAATTTGATGTTATCGATAATTGTATCTGAGAATAAGAACGAATCCTGTGGTACTACACCAATATTCTTTCTGAGAAATTCCAAATCGAAATCAGAAATTGGTTTGTCATCAATAAGTATTTGTCCAGAATTCAAATTATAACTTCTTGTTATCAACTTTAAAGCTGTAGTTTTTCCTGAGCCAGTGACTCCTATCAATCCCAAAGACTTTCTTTCTTTGACCGTAAAGTTAACCTTGTTAAGTGCTTTAATTTTAGACTGCGAATAAATAAATGAAACATTTTTGAATTCGATTTTGCCTTTCAGCTCTCTGAACCCATTGGACTTATTATCAATCTCAGAATTTTGTTTTAAAAATTCATTTATCCTTTTTTGTGATGCTGCAGCCTGCTGAATAATTGAGCTAATCCAGCCTAGTGATGCTACAGGCCACGTTAACATATTCACATAAATTATAAATTCAGCAATTATTCCTATGCTATTAATTTGCCCATCCAGATATTGCTTTCCACCTACATAAATAACTAAAATATTACTAATGCCAATCAGTAATATCATAAGTGGAAAAAATAATGCTTGCATTTTAACAAGACTTATTTGATTTTTTTTATTTTCCTCAGAAATTTTTTCAAACTGTAATGATTTTTCATTTTGAATTGCATAAGATTTAACAATTTTGATTCCGGTAAAAATTTCTTGACTAAATGAGGAAAGTTTTGAAAGAGACTCTTGAACTATTTTACTTCTAATATTTATTATACCACTTAATTTAAAAATTGTGTAAGATAAAATCGGTAAAGGACTAACAGTGTACAAGGTTAGTTCTGGAGATTGCCTGTACATATAGAAAAAAGTAATGATGATCAAGGTTATGGTATTTACCGAATACATCAGTGCTGGACCAAAATACATTCGAACCCTAGATACATCTTCACTTATCCTATTCATTAAATCACCTGTTTGATTTTTTTTATAAAAACTTAGTGAAAGCTTTTGATATTGGGTATAAATCTCATTTTTGAGATCAAACTCAACATATCTGGAAACATTAATGATTGTTTGACGTGTCAAAAAAGTGAAAATACCAGCAGAAACAGCAGCAAGAAGTATTAAAAATATATTTTGAATAAGTTCGTTTTGAACTAAATCAACATTACTAATAATACCTTTTCTGTATTCATCTATTACATTAACAGATTCTCGAATTAACCCAGGGGTAAATAAAAGCAAAATTCTAGCTATTATGATTATAAAGAAACCCAACAATAGATTCGTTCGATATTTATACAGATATTTATTTAAGTATTTTAATTCTTTCAATCAAATAAAATTTTAGATAAATAGTATTATCTTGCGTCAACTTTCAACGCTCTTTATCATGTTAAACCGAAGACATATCAGACTGAAAATTATGCAATATTTGTATGCGGTTGAAATGTCTGGTTTCGAAGATACAAAAGAACATTATAAAAATCTTATCAATGGTATTGATTCTATTCATGAGTTATATTTATTTCAAATTTCTATGCTCGTTGAGCTTTTAGAAAAAGCAAAAAATAAGTATAATATTTCAAAGGAAGGTATAAGTGGAAATATAAGCTCAAAATATTCTAACAAGAAGTTTTCTGAGAACAAAGTTTTAAAGCTCATATCCTCAAATAGTAAGGTTTTAGATCTAATAAGTTCATGTAAATTTATTGACTGGAACCTTGACTATAAATACACAAGTTTAATTTACGATAAAATAATCGAAAGTGAATTATACATAAATTACATAAGTGACGAAACAAATAATTTTGAAGCCGATTCCAAATTTATCTATGATGCGTTTAAAGAAATTATAGTCCCTAATGAAAATTTTCAATCATTCTTAGAAGAAAAAAATATATACTGGATGGATGATTTTGCTTTTGTAAATACTTTAATCTTGAAGCTTATAAAAAATGTTTCTGAGAAAAATTTTCAAAAAGTATTTTCCACAAAAGTATTTTCCACAACTTCCGACAAAAAATTCTCAAACGATTTGGCTAATTTATCTCTTAGGAGTTTTAAAGAAAATAATAGTCAAATCAATAGTTATGTTACAAATTGGGATATTGATAGACTGGCAAAAATTGATTTGGTCATATTGAATTTGGCTTTTACGGAAATTAAGTATTTTAAAGAAATCCCTGTTAAGGTTAGTTTAAATGAATACATCGAAATTTCTAAAGATTATTCAACTGAAAAGAGTAGTTTTTTTATTAACGGAATCTTGGATAAAATAGTTAAGGATCTCATTAACAAAAATTCTATAATTAAGGAAGGAAGAGGTTTGAGAGAATAACATTTTTTTATATTTTTGAACAATTAATAATTAATCAATGAAAAAAATATTTTATATACTAGTTGTAGGTTTACTTTTTACAGCTTGCGGAGATGATCCGTTTAGTAAAGTTAGAACAGCAAATGTTGAAGAAGCAGCGGTTAGGGACAATTCACCGTCTAAATATCCTGTGATGACATTCGACAAGAAGAATCATGATTTTGGAACTATTCAAGATGGTACTCCTCAAGAAACAGTCTTTTCATATACCAACACGGGAGATGCTCCTTTAGTAATTAATGAAATTAAGTCAACATGTGGTTGTACAGTTCCTCAAGACTGGAGTAGGGCTCCATTACTGCCCGGTGAATCATCTAAGTTTACTGTAAAATTTAACGGTAAAGGGATTAATAAAACATCCAAAACAGTAACCATTAAGGCTAACACACAAAGTGGTACAGAATCTGTTAGGATTTCTGCTTTTATTAATAAACCTGGTGGTATGACACCCCCTGCTGGTTCAAAAATTCAATAATAATGGAAGCCTATTACCAGCTGACCCCTTTTCTCTTGATGTTTGCAGTGATTTATTTGTTTATGATCAGACCTCAAATGACCAAAGCAAAAAACGAAAGAAAGTTTTTAAAAGACTTAAAAACAGGCGACAGAGTTGTTATGAAAAGTGGAATGCATGGAAGAGTTAATCATATTAACAATAAGGAAGGTACTTGCTTAATCGAAACTACCGCTGGTAAATTAAAGTTTAATAAGTCCATGATATCAATGGATGCCTCAAATGAAACAAACAAAAAGATTGCTTCTAAATAAGAAATGTATAAGAAACTTATTGCACCCTTTTTATTTTTATTTGACCCTGAAAAAATCCATAATTTAACATTTTTGTGTTTAAAAATCATATTCAAAATACCACTTATTGGCTATTTTGTAAAATATATTTATCGGATTGAAGACCAGAATTTAAAAAGAACCGTTTTTGGAATTGAATTTCCTAATCCAATAGGTATCGCAGCAGGTTTTGATAAGAATGCAACACATATTTCTGAATTTGAAAATTTTGGTTTTGGTTTTATTGAAATAGGAACCGTTACCCCCAAACCTCAAATTGGTAATCCAAAAAAAAGACTATTTAGACTAAAAGATGATAAAGCAATTATTAATCGAATGGGTTTTAATAATCAAGGAGTAAGCCGCATTAGAAAGAGACTTAAAAAAAAATATAATGTGATTATCGGAGGAAATATTGGTAAAAATAAGATAACACCAAATTCTGATGCCAAAAATGATTACTTAGTTTGTTTTAAAGAACTTTACCCTTATGTAGATTATTTTGCCATTAATGTTAGCTCTCCTAACACACCAGGGTTAAGACAATTACAATCAAGAGAGTTTCTAACATCCTTGTTTTCAAAATTAAATAAATACAGGTTAAAGTCAGAAAAGTATAAACCAATCCTCTTAAAAATTTCTCCAGACCTTGACATGAAGAAAATATCCGAACTTTTGGATGTAATTAATGAAAATAAAATCGACGGTATTATTGCGACTAACACCACAATTAGTTACCCAGATTTAATTTCCACCAACAGAAATGAAAAAGGTGGATTAAGTGGTGAGCCATTATATGACAAGAGTAATGAGGTGATTTCTTATATTTCTAAGAAAACAAACGGAAAGCTTCCAATAATTGGAGTTGGGGGTATTTCAACACCCCAGCAAGCAATAAATAAAATTAAAGCTGGTGCTCATTTAATTCAATTATACTCAGGAATTATATACGAAGGTCCTGGAATTGTCAAAAAAATAAATAAATCCCTACTTAACCAAGAATTTTAAGTTGATAACATCCTTGTTTATTTCTAACGAAATAAAGTACATTCCTTTTTCAAACCTACTTACATCAATCATTAAATCACTATTATAATCAATTTGTTTAGATTTAATTTTTCTACCATTAATATCATAAATAGTATAAGAGTCAGGAGACAAATTTTGATATCTAATTTCAATAAAATTATCAGCAGGGTTAGGGAATATCGATAATGAGTTTTGTATACTTTCATTTAAACTTAAATATTCAGTACTGATTAGCTTAGATTCTTCAGATCCAAAATTAGTATTAGTATATATTAATTCTCCTTCTTCAGTGGTTAACTCATAATATTCATTACCTACAGTCCAATTATATCCATCTAAGCCGTTTCCAGCAGTGTCATAGATAGTGAAAGTATAGCACTCGGATTGAACTATATCTAACTCGTGAAGATGTTCACCTGTTTGATCGTATGGCCCGCCTTCGTATAATATATTACCGTTACTATCTTTGAATTCCCATGTATTTTCATTTATATCTACAATAAATAGTTTAAGTTTAACCTTTGAGGTTTCATAAATATTTGATTCGAAGTCAACATATTGCGGAAATACTTTTGTTAAATGATCTTCTCCATTTGAAATTTGTAAAGTCACGTCATATGTTCCAGGAACATAAACATGTGTAGGGTTCTGATCTGTATAATCAACAATATTGTCACCGTCAACATCCCATTCCCATGAAATTGCTCCCACGCTGGCGTCGGTAAAACTGACAGTCATATAATCATCACAATCAGATATTTTTTCGGAACTAAAATCTACATTAAATGATGGGCATTTATAATAAGTTCCTCTGTATATGTGGTAGCCAGCATACATTCTAGCATATTGCTGAATACTAAAGAAATCAGTACATGTGTTTGGGGCATATGACATTATATTTGATGTGTCAGGATCAAACTGTTGTCCAAGCGCGTCTGTAACGGTACCAGTATATAAACAATTTATTGAACTTACATTTGAATTATTAATAAGCGGGTCTGCAGGTGTATCACATAAACGATCTCCTGCTGATGCACAATTACTACCGTTGACTAATTCATCCGTTAATTGAGTATTAGATTCACCGTGTGTGTGGATAAGATTAAAATGGTGTCCAAATTCATGAATTAAAGTAGTGCTTTCTGGATTGTTTGTACATTGATTATCCATAACTATCACATCATAATATTGTGATGTGCTTCCTGGATAATGCGTATATCCACAAGCATTTCCACCACTAAAAGAAATAGATTCAACAAAATATATATTCATAATGTCTGACTGGTTATTTGCATACAGCAGTTGCTGATCAGCGGAATCAAAATTGTATAATTGATCATTAGGAATATAATTTATATCATCACAGACGGTGATTTCCAAAAAAGAGTTTGCTAAATAAGAATTAGCTTCTTGGATTTCATCCATAATTTCGTTTACCGTAATTGTAGTACCTCCGTTAGAATCGGTTACAATATGTATTTTAGCTGGTACATTAGTAATTGCGGTTGATGTTTTCTGTTGTAGCTTTTTGTAGTACTCATTTACATAAAAATCAAAATTTTCTTTATTTTCATTTTCTTTTTCGTCAAAGTTAAGCGGATGTTGGGTGATACAATCGACTATTTTAGATTCTTGAGCTTTTAAGGTCAAATCAATAGTCGAAACTAAAAATAATAGGAAAGAGGTAATTAGTAATTTGTAATTCATAACTTTTATAGTTTTTGTAGAAAAAAATTTACTATCAAAAATAGTTAAATTTATCTATTTTTAATAATCTGTATTTTACAACATGTTAATCTCTTTTGTTATTTCTAGTTTTCTTTTGGCCCTGAGCCCAGGACCAGATAATTTGTATTTAGCTGCGTTAACATCTGATTCTGGAAAAAAATCTGGATTTTGGTTTTTAACTGGGTTACTCATTGGGTGTTTGATTCACACAATATTATTAGCTTTTGGTTTGAATGCAATTATATTGGAATATGAAAACGCTTTCAATTTGATTAAATATTTTGGAATAATATATCTTATATATTTATCTTTCCAGATTTATTTTTCTGAAAACAATTTTTCTGGAAAAAAAATAAAATTAAAAAAATCATCAGGTGTTTTAAGTAATTTAAGGAAAGGTTTAATGATGAATCTCTTAAATCCAAAGGTTTTTATATTTTTTGCTATTTTTTTTCCAAATTTCATATTTTCAGAAACTATTCCTTTTAAGATTCAAATTATTATTCTTGGTTTAATTTTTATGATAATCACGTTATTAATTTTCGGCGTGATAATTTTAATATCAGATATTATTTATGAAAAATTTTTACATAATTCAAGAGTGAAGAACTACATTAAATATTTCAATGTTATTGTTTTACTCTTTATAGTATTATTGATATTCTTTACAGAAAATAGCATAACTTTATATTGAGTAATTATATGCTAATGCCAAAACTCAAAATCATCGAATGTCCCAGAGATGCAATGCAAAGTATTAAAAAATTAATACCAACAGACATGAAGGTAAAATATATTCAGAGTCTGTTAGATGTTGGTTTTGATACACTAGATATGGGCAGTTTTGTTTCAAAAAAGGTTATTCCTCAACTTTATGATACAGGCCATGTTTTAGATTCTTTAGAAATAAAAAATTCACAATCTAAACTTTTGGTTATCGTTGCTAATATAAAAGGTGCTGAAATGGCAGCCCACTATGAGAAAATTTCATGTGTTGGTTTTCCCTTTTCGATCTCGGAAAATTTTCAAATGAGAAATACAAATAAAACTTTAGGTCAGTCATTTAAAAATTTATTGACCATTAAGAAAATTGTTGAAAATAGCAGAAAAGAGCTTATTGTTTACTTGTCAATGTGTTTTGGTAACCCTTATGGAGAAATTTGGAGTTTGGAAAAAATTGATCATTGGATTTCAAGATTAATTGATTCAGGTATTAAAATAATTTCACTTAGTGATACAATCGGTTCTGCTACACCTGAAATGGTAGGCCTCATTTATTCATTTTTTTCAAAAAAATATCCAAGAGTTGAATTTGGTTTACATTTACACACTCATCCAAATTTATGGAAAAAAAAAGTAGATAGATCCCTAAATTCTAAATGTTACAGACTAGACGGGGCGATTCAAGGTTTTGGAGGTTGCCCTATGGCATCTGATAGTCTTATTGGTAATATGCCAACAGAAAAAATAATCTCATATTGTGAAGAAAAGAATATAGATTCAGGAATAAATCCTTTAAAATTTGAAACTGCATATAACTACGCTAGTGATATATTTCTAAACTATCATTAATATTTATTTTTAATTCATATTAGGCTAAAGTTAAATCTGTAATTTGTATATTCGCATGCAATTAATCAGTAATTGCATGAGTAATACTTCCCACAAAATTATTTTTGAAGCTCTCACATACGACGATGTTCTGTTAGTTCCTGGTTATTCAAATATATTACCAAGAGATGTGAGTATAAAATCCAAGTTTTCAAAAAATATTACATTAAATATACCTATTGTTTCAGCCGCGATGGACACTGTTACCGAAAGCAGAATGGCTATAGCTATAGCTCAGGAAGGTGGTATTGGGGTTGTTCATAAAAACATGTCTATAAAACTACAAGCTGATAAAATAAGAAGAGTAAAGCGAGCAGAAAGCGGAATGATAATTGACCCTGTAACTCTTCCCTTGGACTCACTAGTTTCAGATGCAAAAAAAAGTATGAAGGATAATAAAATTGGGGGCATCCCAATTGTTGATGACTTAGGTTTTTTGAAGGGTATAGTTACCAATAGAGACCTGAGATTTGAGAAAAAAAATGATAGACTGATAACTGAGGTAATGACAAAAGAAAATTTAATAACTGTTGGTGAGGGTACTTCTCTTGAAGAAGCTGAGGTAATTTTACAGCAAAATAAAATTGAAAAACTACCAGTAGTAAATAAAAAAAACAGACTAGTAGGCCTAATTACCTTTAGTGATATTGTCAAGTTAAAATTAAAACCTATAGCCAATAAAGACAAGTATGGTAGATTGAGGGTAGCTGCTGCGATTGGTGTCACTGATGATTCAATTCAAAGAGCGGAAGCTTTAATCAAATCTGGAGTTGATGCTTTAGTAATTGATACTGCTCATGGTCATACCGAAAGAGTGGTTTCTCTTTTG